>SWBX01004480.1_pt2 | contig 12514 bp, 12 predicted proteins | sample 4693051 | NCBI WGS metagenome assembly SWBX01 (sample SAMN10267272, study PRJNA491770) | bioreactor metagenome | isolation source: DHS bioreactor inoculated with marine | place: Japan: Omine Ridge, Nankai Trough | reverse complement strand
ATCCAGGTTTGCCATGATTTTCAGTCGGGAAGTCACCGCATTTTTTATTTTCAGGGGGAGACCCAATTCCTTACGAAGCACACCATCCAGTCTGTTCCTGACCCGGTATACCTTCTCATAAGGTTCAAAATGAATATCGGATACCCCTTGATTGATCGCTTTGATCAGAATCCCGTTCACCAACTTAACAATAGGTGCTTCAAGGTCTTCAACAGTTACAATACTGTCTTCATCCTCATCAACAACTTCAAGTTCATCTACCGCTCCGGAAACGAGATCGTCAAAATCGTCAACATTGATGAATGACGTATCGACCTCTTCTTCCGGACTCGAATCAGAATCCTCGAATTCCGTAAAATCCTGGTAGTTTCCCTCCGTAGCCCGTGCATCAATTTCGAGGGATGCTAAAGCCAGTCCCTTTCCGCTGCCATAGTATTGTTCAATTGATTTTTCGATGGCAACCTCTGACGCCACAACCGGTTCGACGTGATAGCCGGTCATGAACTTAATATCATCCTGAGCAAACACATTGGACGGGTCTGCCATGGCAATGGTCAGAGAGGCTCCGGTTCTGCTGATGGGTAAAAGATGATATTTTCTGGCTACCTCAGAAGGGATCAGTTTTAGGACCGATTCTTCAACTTCAAAATTAACCAGATTGATAGAAGGGACTCCGAACTGATTCGAAAGGAGTTCGGTAATATCCTCCTCATTGACCATGTTCAGACGTACAAGAATACTGCCCAGTCTACCGCTGTGCTGCGCCTGGAACTCCAGCGCTTCCTTTAGTTGCTCTTCATCGATGAGATCTTCCTTGAGAAGCAAATCCCCAAGCCGTTCACTCATATCATAACCACCCTTGTTTCATATTCCAGCTAATTCTTCTGCAATTCACAAATTACAGAGTAGATTCTACTGGTGAAAATGTCAAGGTAACCTTAAAAATCAGCAGCATCTAACCCGCCTGCTCATAGACAGTTACCGGATTCTCGCCTTTTAGTATCACTTCTTCAGTGATTATACATTCTTTCAACCCGGTTTGTGAAGGTAAATCGAACATAATATCCAGCATCGTTGTTTCCAGAATAGCGCGGAGACCCCGTGCGCCGGTTTCCCGTTTGATCGCTTCCCGGGCAATGGAGACAACAGCTCCCCGGGTAAATTTCAGATCGACGTTCTCAAACGAAAACATCTTTTGATACTGCTTGATCAACGAGTTTTTCGGCTCCTGCAAAATCCGCATCAGATCGTCTTCAGAAAGATCCTGAAGGACTGTCAGGATCGGAACCCGACCGACAAATTCAGGGATCAGACCGAAATGGATCAGATCCTGAGGCTGAATCTCCCGCAAAAGTTCACCCACCCGTCGGTTGCTTCGGGGCAAAACTTCCGCGCCGAAACCGAGAGATTTTTGATTAGTTCTCGCACGGATCAAATCCTCAATGCCAACAAACGCTCCGCCAACAATAAAAAGAATGTCCGTGGTATCAATACAGATTGTTTCCTGGTGGGGATGTTTTCGTCCTCCCTGAGGTGGCACATTGGCCACAGTCCCCTCAATGATCTTCAGAAGAGCCTGCTGTACTCCCTCACCGGAAACGTCCCGGGTGATGGACACATTTTCTGTTTTCCGAGTAATTTTATCGATCTCATCGATATAAATAATCCCCCGTTGCGCACGTTTGACATCCATATCCGCGGATTGAAGGAGTTTGAGTATAATGGTTTCAACATCCTCTCCCACATACCCCGCTTCTGTGAGTGTGGTGGCATCCGCAACAGCGAATGGAACTTTGAGGAATTTGGCAAGACTCTGAGCGAGAAGGGTTTTCCCACAACCGGTGGGACCAACAAGCAGTACGTTGGATTTCTCCAGTTCCACTGAATCATCGTACTCACTCCGCAAGTATTTTGCCTGAATTCTACGGTAATGACTGTGCACGGCAACCGCAAGAATCTTCTTAGCATGCTCCTGACCGATAACATATTGATCAAGATATGCTTTGATCTCAGCCGGTTTTGGCAGTTCATCCAGTTCGTCAACAGGTTTCCTGAGTTCGTCCGCTTCTTCCTGTTCCAGGATCATACGGCATAAGTCTATACATTCATTGCAAATATAAACTCGTGGACCAACAATCAGCTTGCGAACCTCATCCTGTTTTTTCCCACAGAATGAGCAAGCAAGAGTGATTGAATTCTGATCTCTTTTTTTCGTCAATGCACACCTCTCATTTCCATCCTACATTAAGGCACTAAATATATAGACTGCCACGCAATTTAAGTCAAGTTCTCTTCATGGAACGGAGAGGGGAAGTTCCCGATAAAAGATCATTATCATTGACGATGACTTTCAGAATGATTAGTTTATATGCATGGAACGTAATTGCTCGATAATTCCACGCATTTCTCTCATCGTGATTGCTCTCTGTCTGGCAGTCATGACACCGGGATGTATGGATTCGACTGTCCGGGAATTTTCTGATCCGATTCCCGGATTCCTGGAAGGTATTTTTATCAAATCACCGTGTCCGGCATGTTCTATATTGGACAGTTACGCATGGGCAAATCCCGCCAGTTCACATCTCGCGGGTGCCATCCGTCATCCTGTTCACGGACAGACTTTCTTTGTAAATATTGATCATGAAAGGAAAGTTGTAAGTATTCGCCCGGTGCGTGAACGGCGAGAGAAGATCATTCTTTACGACCCATATCATCAGGCGGCTTCCGGCCATGAAACCGGTGTAATCTATGTGCAGGCCCAGTGCGAATGCAAGCCCAGCAGCAACCGCTTCGAACTGGCTGCCGGAATCTCCTACCCACCTGAACGCAGTGTCGACTTTATGGATGAATTTGTACTGGCAGGGAAATGCACAATCTGCGGCGAAATAATGGTACTGTTTTCAAATTGATCTCCTGGAAGCATGCGTTGCGAAAATCCAATTAAAGAATTACATTGATTAACCAACTTGATTTAAGGAGGATTTTATGAATCGACTTATAACAACCCTGTTTTTAATCCTGGCTCTGACATTCCCTGTTCTGGCATGCGAACGGGATATTACTATTGACAATGTTCAGTGGACTTTTCACCGGATGCAGAATGGTAATTCCTACCACGAAAGTGTGATCCGTTCATCTTATTCTGAGGGGGATGTATTCACCGTAAGACTGCCTTGTCCCGGTAATTATATCGACTCGGTACAGACAAAATGGGATGATCATCGATCCACAATGTACGGAGAATTATTTCTGAAACCAGGACAGAGTAGTTTTGGCCGCAGGGATATATCAGGAAAGGATAAGGCAAAATGGACACTTGAAAAGCCGGGACGCCAGATATCCATACAATTTGGCGGACCACGGGAGAGCAGGTGTACCATAGAGTTTGTAAGAGTGTTTTACGGTGTAAATCCACCGACTGCCAAACAGGAACTGACCCAGAAAAAAATTCCTCTCCCAAAGATCAAGCTCATTGACAAAATCAAGCTGAAAAAAGGGAAAACTGAAAGAAAGTGTCATGTGGAAAAGTGGAATGGAAGCCATTTTACCGTAGTCCTCAAGAATGGCGGGAAAAAAGTGCGGAAACGATTCCTGCCGGGTGAGATCCATCACATCACCTTCCAGCAACGCTGGGGACATGCCACCGGTAAAACCGGAAATAATCTTCCATTCATGGCCAAACGGTTCGAGAGGAACATGATATGGTTTGACAAAAAAACAGATGGCAAAGTGATCTCAAAAACAGATTATCCCATCAAGACGTTCACTGTTATTCATTTCGATAAATAGTTAACAATGGTGGATTTTCTAAGTGATCATCTGACCATTACAGCCATCGGCTCAGGTATCATCCTGTTCGTTCTGGGTGGTCTTCTTGCATCTTTTTACTGGCGGATTATCCGATGGTCATCAGAAAAAAAACAGTTTCAGAAGCGATCCCGATCCGTGCTCACCGGGTTGGTTGCGGAACAGTTCGCACCGCATTTCCCCGCATTCCCCACTCACCCGGGTGAGGCCAGGTTCATTGGAAAACCCATTGATTATATTGCTTTCCGTGGTCTTGAATCCGGTGAGGTGGATGAGATTATTTTTGTCGAGGTAAAAAGTGGTCGGTACCCGCGCCTCAGTGCCGTGGAACGGTCAGTTCGCGATACTGTTCAACGCAGGAATGTTCGCTGGATTCAACTGGATCTAAAACCATGAACGTACTCAGACGGCATCTGTCTGGGCAGTAAACGTCATATTCTCCACCGTCATTGGCGGGATCAGGACCGGTAGCGTCCATGCCTGGCGCCATTCCGCTTTTCCTACGGCGGTGACATTTGCCAATGATACCAGGGGACTTTCATTGAACCTCAGGTTTTTCACAGGCTCGACTATTTCCCCATCCTGGATTCTGAAGACACCATCCCGGGTCAATCCTGTGAGAAGCAGAGTATTGGCATCAACGAATCTGATATACCAGAAGCTGTTGACCAAAAGTCCGTTCCGGACATTTCCCACTAATTCACTTAAACCCTGATCTGAACCACCAAATTCGATGAGCGTGGGAAATGCAACCGGTTCCTGGTTCTTTTTTTTAGCCCAGTATCGGGAGGCGAACAGCATTTTCAGTTCACCGTTTTCCACAACAGGGAACTGTGTTACCGGCAAGCCCCTGGAAAATATCAATTCCGGGTTTCCCGCACCCCCGAATGCGCTTGAATTCATACTGTGATTGAAGGGTGCACTGGGATGAAGCGGATGGCAAGTACGACTGGAGATGCTGACGGTGGGACTGAAAATACGGGATCCCACTGGATCACTTAATCCCGCAAACTGTGTGAGTGGGCTACGCCCTTCGTCCACGCGCCGGGCATCCAAAGCCCAGAACAGCGACATGAAGTACCCGATGGCAGCGGTTGGTGTTAAAACTACCGTGTAATCCCCGGGTTCAATGGCTACCGGGTTTTGTGATTTTTCTGCCTGATCCATCGTTTCCCGAGTCAAAGATTCAATATTGATTTCTGAGATCCTGTGAGAGTGCCGCGCCTGCCGGGAACTCCCATGATTGGTACGCGTTCGGATGGTCAACGTGAATGCTGCAAGCGTTTCAGGATAAAAAGCAAAATGGCCTTCTGAATTTCCAACAGCAGTAAATCGTTGTCCTGTATCCAGGGTACCGAATGCCAGGTTGTTCCGGTGTTCAGCCATCTGGCATACCGATTTGATTCTCTGCGCCTTCTCTTCCGGACAGAGATTGGCCGTCTCATCGTCAAATCCTGAGCATTCCGTAATGATCTGGGGTTTGACAGGGGGCATATGTTCCGGGTTTCTGGGTTGCAGTCTGACCATATCTGCTGCTTTCCGGCAGAAACTCTGCAAATCCGGTTCATCCAGACCATCCTGAACAACGATAGTTTCCCGTTGATCAATGGAAACTGCCAGGCTCACTTCCATCCGTTCTCTGAATACATTTTGAATAATTTGATTCTGAGCAAATCGTGTCAGACAGGTGCTGTCTCCATTAACTTGAACAGCCACCTCATCCACACCGAAATCCCGGCAGTATCGGATGATTTTCCGAATCAATGATCGGGAATATTCGGGATCATTTCTGTATTTCATATCTGGGCTCTCCCAACCATAATATTCTTCAGTCGAATGGGCGCACTGCCGTGTGTGAGTTGCGCCCGTTGCATAGGCTGTCCTTTTCCGCAGTTAACAACCCCATAGGGCTTCCATTCTTCCCGGTTACAGATTGCATCGACGGAATTCCAAAAAACGGGGTTATGCGATTGGTATGTGAATCGGCGGATGATTTCACGTTTCTGTCCATTTTCTATCCGCCAGGCACAATCACCTCCAAATTGAAAATTGATTCGCTGGTGATCGATAGAAAAACTCCCCCGACCGTCTACAAGGATACCTTTTTTAGTATCCGCGATGAGTTCATCCAATGATGGAGAGGAATTTGAACCGGGTTCGATTGATACATTGGGCATTCTCAATATGGGTAAACTCCTCCAACTGTCGGCAAAACTGCATCCGCGGCTTCGGGTCTCACCCAGATACTGCGCTGTCAACCGCGTCGTGGCATAATTTCGAAGAATACCATTTTCAATAAGATGCCATTTGCCGGTCCTCACACCTTCATCATCCATGGGTACCGACGCCCGACCGCCCGGCAACGTTCGATCCGCGACAACGTTGAAATCATCAGATCCATATTTCAAATCATTACGCCGGGATAATGTGGCAAAACTGGTTCCGGCCATATCAGCTTCCCATCCCATCACTCGGTCCAGTTCCGTTGCGTGACCGATGGTTTCATGAATAGTCAACGCAGTATGGGAAGGCAGGATAATCAAATCGGTTACCTCGTGAGGGCAGATCGGCGCTTTTAGTTTCTGAACCGCTTCCTCGGCCACATGACGGGCATGGTCAGGAATATCTGCCCCGGTGATCACCTCATATCCGGCATTCAACGGCATGGTTTCATAATACCGGGATTCAAACCCTTCCGGTCCCACGGCTGTAGCGCTTGTCCGGGCATAAGCCCGATAAATCGTTTGATCCGAAAAAGCGCCTTGAGTGCTCATATACAATTTATGTTCCCGGGAAAAATCCATCATGGAATCTGCACGCTGGATTTCCGTAACACTCAAAAGCTGCTTATTAATACTCAGCAGAAAATCCAATTTTTCACTAATGGGTATTGAGAACGGATCAATTTCAAATGGCGTCACCCAGGTAATTTCCCAGGGATCTTCATGTGCAAACGTTCCGGGATTTGCAGCAATGGCACTGGCAGCCGCTATTCGAGACGCCCGGACAGCAGTGGCCTCAATTCCTTCCAGACAAAGATCACCGCTTGATGCAAAGCCCCAACCGCCTTTGTGACAGACACGAATACCCATACCACGGGACACGTTATCCGCGATGTTGGTTGCAATAAAATCCCGTGTTGTCACATTCTGCGAGCGGTATTCACCAACTCGGACGTCCGCATAAGTTACGTTTAATCCCTGTAATATTTCGATAGCTTTATTGAGTAATGATTTCAATTCCACACCCCTTTCGTCATGGACCATATCCCATCTCCCCCATAACGACAATATCCTGATCAGATCCATTTTTTTCAGACATCATCTGGATTAAATGCTATTCCGACTGTAAGATGAAATTGTGGATTCAAAAATGACACATGACATATACCATCATGCAGCGAGATTACTGACGCAGAGTCGATCGACCGTGGCCATAACCGGAGCGGGAATCTCTGTTGACAGCGGTATCCCCACATTTCGCGGATCCGACGGTATCTGGCAGGAATTCGATCCGGAACTTTTCGCTACATTCCGGGCGTTTCAAGCCCATCCAGGCAGGAGCTGGCAGTTTTTTCACAAACTCTATTTCACTATTCGGCAGGCAACACCCAACCCCGCACACACCTGCCTGACAACGCTTCAGAAAATGGGTTTTCTTCAAACGGTGATCACCCAGAATATCGATGGCTTGCACCAGCAGGCGAATCTGAAATCCGTAATCGAACTTCATGGGAGTATGACGGCTTTAGTGTGTATGGACTGTCAAACAAAACTTACAACCTCGGATTTTATCCTGAGTGCAGATGATCTTCCACCGCGATGTGAATGTGGCGGTATCCTTAAACCGGATTTTGTTCTGTTCGGAGAATCCCTTCCCACCTCAGCATATTTTGCTGCAACCCGGGCGATTCAGGATTGCTCACTGTTGGTGCTCATTGGAACATCCGGTTTTGTCGCGCCGGCAAACACTCTGCCGGAAATCGCCAGAAAAAATGGCGTGGCCATTCTGGAGCTCAATTTGCAACGCACATTTCTCAGCGATCGTTTAAATACATTCTTTATCCAGGGTGCAGCGGCCAAAACCCTGCCGATCCTGATTCAGCGCATGGCGCAACTTTAATTTGCCTGGATAAGAACAAACACGATTGATCCCGCTGCAATACAATAGATGGCAAATGGAAACAGTGAGCGATTTTTTACCAGTTTCAACAACAGGTCGATTGCCAGAAAACCGGAAACTGCTGCAGCCGTAAATCCCGCCATGAGCACTCCGGCAGAAAACCCGTGATTCGCCATCAATGTCACCGCATCAGGTATCTTTAAAATTACCGCACCGGATACCGCAGGAATCATCAGCAAAAATGAGAATCGGGCTGACGCTGTACGCGACCATCCGAGAGCCATACCCGCTGCAATAGTGCTTCCCGAACGAGAGATACCGGGAAGCAGTGCCAGTGCCTGAGCCATGCCCACCAGAATATATGATTTCAAATTAAATTGTCCCACTGGATCTTTTTCAACAAGCACCCGGCCTTTCAGAAACTCCCCCACACATAAAATCAACCCGGTGCATATCAGGAAAAATGAAGCAAACGTCGGTGATTGGAAAAGTTGTTCCAGGTAATCCTCAGCAAGAATTCCCGCTGCTGCAGCCGGAATTGTGGCGATAATCAATGCTGAAACCATTGTGCGAGACCGCCTGCGGATTTCCGGATCAGAACCAGAGAAAACACCTTTAGCCAGATCAATGATATCCCGGCGAAAATATACCAGGACCGACAGCAAAGTTCCGGCATGGAGAAGCACATCAAACACCAGGCCCGGCTCTTCAAACCCCTTCATCAGGGATTGCACAAGAACAAGATGACCGGAACTTGATATCGGTAAAAACTCTGTTAATCCCTGAAGTATTCCCAATAATATCGCTTCCAGCATGCCCTTATTCCATCACTTTCTCGATTGCATTACATAGATTGATGAATTGAATCTCCGTCATGGCATCTCCGCGAATATCCCGGGGGATCTGGCACCCTTCGAGAACAGGCAGAATTTCCAGATCAGGATATGCCCGCCGAAGATTATTATACACAGTTTTCCGACGGTGTGTGAATACGGCCGATACAAGCGCTCTGAAAACTGGCCAGCTGATTTCAGGGGGATCGGTTCGCGGCGTAACGATGATAACAGCGGAATCCACCCGGGGCGGTGGCCAGAATCGTGACGGCGGCAGATGCAGGGTGATACGAATGGCATACCGGGCCTGGAGGATAACTGACAGAAATCCGCGCTCAGAATCACCGGGCGCTGCTGCCACGCGCTCCGCAACCTCCTTTTGGATCAACAGCGATGAAGTATCGAATGCGTCGGCATGATCGGCCATGATCTGCAGTACCGGAGACGTAATCCCATAAGGCAAATTCGATACTAATTTCACCTTTTCCCCTTCAGGGAGTTCGGAGACGATTCTCAGAAGATGATCAATGCCATCACCATGAAGAATACTTACGGATTCACTCTTTTCGAATCGTTTCTTGAGAAGTTCGACACACGCATCCTCAATTTCAATCAGAATGCAATTGCTCACCTCGGGAACCAGAGCAGCCGTAAGAATACCTGTACCCGGTCCGATCTCAATCACCGTATCAGATGGACTCAAATCGGCACCGGCAATAATTTTTTTTCGGGATCGGGCATGGACGAGGAAGTTCTGCCCTTTCAGTTTATTGGGATGTATATTCATGATTTTCAGATCCCGACGAAGGGTCTGTATAGGATCGGAGGGAAGTTCAATCACCGTGCAGTTCCGTGATGGAATTCCCCGGGGAAAACCGTTGCATCAATTTTAATGCCAGCTCAAGGGCTGCTGCTAGGTTTCGGTGAGATGATTTCCCGGTTCCGGCAATCTCAAATGCAGTCCCATGATCAACGGAGGTTCGAATAATGGGAAGTCCGAGGGTCACATTCACCGTATCGTCAAAAGCCAGGGTTTTCACGGGTATGGATCCCTGATCATGATAGAGACTGATCACAGCATCAAACTCCCCATTCCGTGCCCTCAGAAAAACCGTATCCGGTGCAACTGGACCTGCAACTGAAATGTTTCTTCCCTTCAGAGATGCCACCGCAGGCATTATAATCTCGTCTTCTTCACGGCCGAAAACATCGCCACTTCCGGCATGGGGATTCAGACCGGCTACAGCAATTTTGGGAGTATCAATCCCCAGCATACGCAGGTATTGAATCACCATATGAGAAACTTTTTCAATTCGAGCCGTTGTAAGATTTTCCGGAACAGCGCTTATGGGAATATGGGTTGTTACCAGTGCCACGCGCAAAAGTGGTGAATCGTAGAGCATCACCGGAAAAGAGGCGTGTGTGATCTGAGCCAGGTATTCCGTATGGCCGGCATGGGGAAAACCGGCTTTGAGCATCCATGCTTTATGGATCGGACCCGTGACAATGGCGCCGCACTTCCCCGACAAAACCATCTCTGTTGCCCGGTCAATTGCTTCCCAGGCAGCTCTGGCACCTTCGATAGAGGGATGTCCCGGACGCCATCCCAGACTCTCATCCCCCACGGGAATAATCCGGCAGGGCGTCTTTCCGTTCTCGATCATACTGCCGCGGAATTTCAAATTCAGATTCAGGGATTCCGCACATTCCACCAGTACCCGTGGAGGTGCAAAAACCTGGATCAATTCCAGATTGTCCCATGATCTATCAACCAGCATGTTCAGAAAAATCTCGGGACCAATCCCGGCAGGATCCCCGGGCGTTATTGCAATGCTGCCTGCACCTGACACGTTTGCCATCACCTGTTATCTGTCGGGATCCGATAGATTAGTGGGAATGGATTTGCGAAGATCATTCAATGAAAGATTTTCAAGACTCAGATAGATAAAACCGAGGACGACCACCGGAATATATGCCATGGCATGAGCGAACAGAACGTATGCCTCCAGGTTTCCATCAAGACCCATAATCTGAAGGATTTCTTTGCCTACAAAATGAAATGTTCCGATAAATCCCGGAGCAGATGGGATGGAAACGGCGAAAGCAAGCCCAACGATCAAGAACATGGATATCAATACTGATGAGGGAATACCCACAGCAAGAAACAGACAATAATATGCAATTGACAGATCGAGCCAGATAACCATTGAGAGAGCAAAAGCGGAAAATATTGCTGAGAAACTGGAAAAAATGCTGAGACCCTGAATGAAAGACTCCACCAGTCTGAGGATACTGCTGGAGATTTTTTCCGGAAGGGGTCCCAGAACCAGTTTGATCAGCTTCAGCGACCGGTCCGTCCAGACTCTGAGGGACACCAGAAAGATTAACGCCAGGACACTGATGGCAGACAACACCCAGGCACCCTGTTTCAACCATGTGGGCAGAACAACATCACCACTGGAACCGAAGTAGAAAATAAATGCCACAAAAAGGATTAAGATTGAAAGAATATCGAATACCCGCTCCATGACGATTGTTCCAAATGATTCGCTGATACTGCGATTCTCTTTCTTTCCCAGAATCCATGCCCGAATAATCTCCCCCATCCGGAAAGGCAGAATGTTATTGGCCATATAACCGATACAGACGGAAACCCAGAGAGAGTTCAGTCTCATCTTCCGGTGTTCGGGAAAGAAAAAACGCCACCTGTACGCCCGGATAATCAAACCCAGCAAGGTAAACAGGAGTGAAGGCAGGAGCCACCAGTAGTTGGTCCGGACCAAAGCTCGCTGGAGCCGGGGGAAAAACACATTGGCGTGCGCCGTCACGCGATATTCCCGGCGTAACGGCGGATCCACAACGATGAAAGAAGGCGCATCGTCTGAGATCACATTCTGGATCCGCAGAATATGGACTGTTTCCCGTTCCGGCGATGAATCATCACCGATCTCAATCTCATCACCAACCTCAAAATCACCGACACCGGCCACGAAGATGGTACTGTGCATTTCCACACCGACACCGTGTCCCTGCCCGGAATCCGAAACAATTTCGATTTTATTGACATCTTTAATAAAAAGATAAAAAAGCAGTGCGCTGATCAGGATTCCAATAGTGATTTTTATGGTTTTACTCATTGTATACCCAGTATTTAAAAACGAGAGGGTTTCAAGCTTTTTTCAAACCGATTATCCAGACAGCATAGAAAATAACAATCAGGATTCCCCAGAACAAGGCTCTATTTTTAACGAGATGGTTGTCCTCTGTCAATCCACGGAAGATGAGAACAACGGTACAGACGATCCAACCGAAAAAACCGATGACTACGGCCATCGACCAGAAAAGTGAGATTTCATGATCCATGAGCATCAAACCCTTCGGAACTTTTTTTTCGGATTAATTTCATCAAAGACAATCCTCGTTAAAATGGGTACCGGCATTGACGCGACGTCTCTGAGCAGCTTTGAGAACGTGATCGCCAAGAACCAGCAGATTTTTTAGTTCCATAATGGCAAATGTCATTGTTTTATCCCGTGTAATTCGATGAAATTCTTCTTTGATTTCCCGGATGATTCCACTACCCGTTTTTAACCCTTCATCACTCCGAATGATACCACAATGCTCCCACACGGCTGCCTGGAGTCGGTCACGGAGGCGCTTGACATCCGCATCAGGCAGGAATGGACGTTCCGGTTCCGGCGGTATATCAGAATCAAACTCAGCCAGACCCTCCCACCAGGTATCGGGGAGGT
>SWBX01001511.1_pt1 | contig 12528 bp, 10 predicted proteins | sample 4693051 | NCBI WGS metagenome assembly SWBX01 (sample SAMN10267272, study PRJNA491770) | bioreactor metagenome | isolation source: DHS bioreactor inoculated with marine | place: Japan: Omine Ridge, Nankai Trough | reverse complement strand
AAGAAAACCTCTCTATGCTTCTAACAATTCCAATGCACAGGAAGACAGTCTGTTCACTCGTTCCAACTAAAAGGCAACATCTCCCACTCTCCGTAAATCCCGGTTATTTCCGGATCTGTCAGGGCGCCGTAGAAAGTGGCATTTCCGGAACCGGCGTTTGGCCATGTGAATTCCGGCAAAACCATAATTGATGTTTCACCGGTGGGATATTCAGGAAACTGACGTGAAAAGTTGTCAAAAACCGAATTGAATGATGGGGCGAAGAAGTAAGATCCGTACACATCCAGGATTACGAAGAGCGGATAACCTGCCAAATTTCCCGATTCCCGGTTGCAGACAACTGCCGTGCAGGAAAATGTGTTACCAGGAACAAAATGGGTTCCCGGCATCTCAAGCTGTACACCAGTCACCTGGCAGGTGTCCGGTGTCGGTGTGATTGTGGGTGTTTGGGTTGCAGTCGGAATTGTAGTTGGTGTCGATGATGGCGTTGGTGTTGCCGATGGCGTTGGTGTTGCCGATGGCGTCGGCGATGGTGTGAGGGTGGGTAGTGAACTGACGTAGTGTGCGCCGATATCCACGGTACCGAGATCGAAGAAATCATCGGTCCGGGTGGTGTATTTATCCAGACAAATCTCACCTTCGAAATTTTCAAAACATGTGAGTGAAGCCAGATCAGCACCGGCATTCAGGCACGGACTATTTTCGGTCTGGCCGGCATCGGTCTGACTCAAATAGAAGTCACCGGAGGGTCTTGGAACGAATAATGGGTCTGCATCGATATTGCCTTCTCCTTCGAAACCACCTTCAATCAGACAATAAGTAACAACCGGATTACCTACACCTGGATCGAATGAGATCTCATTGGTGTCCTGATTCCAAAGGATACAATTTGTTATCTCGGGTGAACTCGCCCCTTCGATTAAAATACCTCCGACACCTAGAAATACTGTATTTTGAGTAATCGAGCAATTGACTATAATCGGATTGGATTCAAGGCAGTAAATCGCACTGGCGATGATACTTGCTGAATTGTCGTAAATAAATGAATTTATTAGGGTTGGTGAGGATGAGATGATTTCAAACCCACCAATGCCTTCGGCATCGTTGAGATAAATCTCCGAATCAACAATATGCCCGGTTGAGAGTGAAAAATAAAATGCACCGCCTGACGTTGCTGAATTGCTGTAGATATGGCATTTATAAAAATATGGCGAAGAATTCACATTGTGAATTCCTCCACCGTAACTGGCGGAATTGTCATGAATGCTGCATTCAATCACTGTGGCGTTCGAGTTCTCCAGACAAATTCCACCACCGAAAGAGTCGGGATATCCTTCTGAAATATTGTTATTTATGTTCAAGTTCAACATGGTTGGAGAGGAGTCAAGGCAAATGATCGCACCTCCCTTGTGACCGGAATAATCAGAGGGAGTATAGCCATTTACAATCGAAAGACCCTGCAAGATGGATAATTCAGTTTCACCGCTCACAAACTTGAATCCACGGTGACGATCAGATTCCAAACCCTGACAATCAATGCTACAATTCTCTGGTCCATTTTCTGACATCACAGTGATAGCTTTGCCTGTGAAATCGATGTCTCGATTTCCGGTTCCTGTGTAGGTCCCATTCGCTATTAATATGGTATCACCATCTGATGCGGCATCGATTCCTTCCTGAATCGTCGGAAATTGAGACGGTACAAAGATTTCCGAACATAATCCGGATACTGAAGATATGAGCATTAATCCCAGGATAATTACTGATTGATTCATCAACACCTCCCATTCAGATCATCTGAAAAACCTACACGAATCACTTCGCAATAACAATATTCTAGATCACTTATCACTGACTCCGAGATAATTGCTGTCGTGATTTCCTGAAAAATGAATTTATTTATTGACATAGGTTCAGTTCTCGTATAACGATAATCTCGTCTTAAAGAAGAAGTAGTATTACATCAGTTTTTGAGTTTGTGTGCTGCTGATTGGACAGGCCCAGCAGTCGATTTTGTTAACCAGGCTAGATGTGAACTTGGGTTACCAATAAGAGCAGCTTACAACTCACACCACTTTTCCTGGGCATTTGGCAGTTCACAAAAATTCGAATTTAAATGGGTTAATCAGAAAAATCCGGGGAAAATTTACTATGTTAAAGTCAAACGTTAACTATTCTGTCTATTTAATCGCGATTGTCATAATATTAATTTCGGCAGCCATCACAGGCTGTGGAATGACATATAATGAATTAACAAAATCAGAGCCAATTATACGAGTTACACACCTGTCAGGAGGAGATGGGGATGTTGTAACTATGCTGGAAATTTACGATCCTGATTTAATTACGTTTCAAGTGACTTCGGTGGGGAAAAAAAGAGTCAAACGTATTTCATCTGAAGAATACGAGCAAATTCAGTCGATATTGAGCAGACCCGAATTAATTGAGGAAATTCAAGATCAACCATCTGCTGACGGTTATTTCGACTGGGAAAAGGCGATTATTTATTTAAATGATTCTGTTTATGGGATCGTTATTGAAAAGCAACCCCCGGAAACACATAAGTGGTTTGGCAAAATCGATACTATATTCAAGAAACACTTCGGCAGACATTACCGGATTTCTTTAAGTGAGGGTTATCTGGGAAATTCTGGAGATAATGCGAACTGATATTCAGGTGTGACTTAGGTGTCACCGCGAACCGACAAGACCTGTTATACCGAGCGTAACAAGCGAAAACAGCGATTGAAGGAATTACCATAAAGCCTTGTAAACACAATCAATACAGGGCTTTACAACGATTCCTGAAAATTTCTACCCTGGCCTTTCACGCCGGCAACACGGGTTCGAATCGGGGACGGTTTAATCGATCAATAACCATCAGATTGTATAGCCGTCCCGAGCAAGTAAAGCTGCATTAGGAAGACCCTTGAATTAGATTGATCTCAGCTTTACTTCGGTGTTGGGGATGCAACAATAAAAAAAGGCTGCGGAAACGCAGCCTTTTTTATTGGCATCCCCGTGTGAAAGGGCAGTGTCTGTAACAAGTCAATATTATAGGGATGCAGGGGGATTTCACGGAATTCAGTTCCGTGCATACTTTCGCTTTTTCCCCTGATTTTTATCGTATTGTTCCGGAGATCAACATCGGTCTTCTTTAGATTCAGCACCTCACCCAGTCTGAGGCCATTGAATAACGCCAGGCAGTCTCCGAAAGCCGAATTTGAAGTGTCCTGCTGAATAAGCTTTTCAGCTAGCAGGAAATGATCAGCACTGTTGCAGTCACTTCGCGGGAGATCAGCCAGAGCCATAATTTCCGCCATATCAGGCGGTGACGGGATAGGACCGGCGGAAACAGATACTGTGAGGGTCAGCATGAGACACATAATTGATACTTTTTTCATCGGAACCTCCTGCGGGACGGGTTGATCGAACTCTCACAATTAATAATGATCCGCTGAGAATTTCGTTCGGATTTTCTAAAAATCGATGGAAGCTGTTGAGTTACGGTCTTTTCACGCAGTAAAAAGTGATTGCTCCCATTAACATTTTCCTTTATGTTTGGGCTCATGAAGATTCTGTTTATGGGCATATCCGGTTATGAATTTCCTCATGTGAGGGTCCGATGTTACAAGTTTGCGGAGCAGCTTCGGGCCAATGGTGTGGATGCGGAAGTATTCTCATTTCGGGATCATCTCGCCCCTGAGATTTCTGAAATAGAAATGTACCGCATCGGTGACAAAAAGAAATTGCAGTTGGTTCTGAAATCCGCTCGACGGCTTCTGAATACGCCGGATACAATCCTCTATTTTCAGAAGCTTCACTATCACACAGCGTTTGCGCACCTGCTTACCCGATTTCTCAACCGGCCATTCATTCTGGACTATGACGATTACGACGTCGGTGTTGATCCTCACGGTATTGGAATGTGGTGTGGATTTCGTCGCAAATTCCTGAACCAGTTATTTTTCGGAACGGCCAATGACTTGAAAATTCTGGAACGGGCAGCAAAAAAAGCGCTCTGCTGTATCTCGGCAAGCCATTCCCTGACAGAAATTTTGAACCCTCACAATAAAAAGGTATTTTATGTTCCCACAGGTGTGGACACCACCGCTTTCACACCGGCGAATCCTGAAGAAAAAGTGAACCGGAAACCCTTTGTATTTCTATGGACCGGAATTGTCTGGGGGGAATCCATTGCGGAAAACCTGAGGTTCGTCATTGATACTCTGGCAATCGTCAGACAGAGCCATCCCCATGCCATTTTGCGAATCGCAGGGCAGGGCGATTTCATTCCCGGTGTTCTGGAGTATGCCTCGACAAAACTCCCGGAATCCGCCATAGATCATATTTCCTGGGTCAATCCCGATGATATGCCGGGTATTCTCAGTGATGCTCATGTTGGACTGCTTCCCATGATCCGTGACACCAACTGGACCCGGTCGAAATCACCTACAAAAATGTTTGAATACATCGCTTCGGGTCTCCCTGTTCTGGCCAGTCCCATTGGTGAAGTGAATTATGTACTCAAGCACGGCGTAAACGGCTTCTTCGCCAAGGACCAATCTGAATTCGTGGAGGCGATGTGCTCATTGATCAGTGATGAAAAACGGTTCGTCGATATGGCACATGCAGCACGTGAAACAGCGGTGAATGAGTTCAGCCAGGTGATCCTGGGTAAACGACTGGCGAAAATTTTGGAAACGTTGAGACCTTAAAATTAATTCGAACTGTTATATATTGAGTCCCCAAACTGGCAGATGAATCCAGGATCAATAACGGGCTAACATGTCATGATTTAATCATGGTTTCATGCTGGATGATTTACAGTCATCACACAAATCAAAATCCGAATATCACTCAAGAGGGAAAAAGTTGAACATATAACGTAAGTTTTGTATACTTTCCCCTGATAATCATCACCTGCTTCAGGAATGAAATTATTTTGGAACGGATATGGCTTTAACGTCCATCTCACACATCGTAAAATCGTTGATCCGGTATCCGCGATATACGACCCATGTGATTCATCGGAAATGGCGGTTCCACCAGCGATGCCGCTGGCTGATGAAACCCGGGAACAGTGAGAGGCACGTACCGCCTCCATTCGTTTTCAAACTGAGTCTGAACCGTCAGTGCAATCTCAGGTGTAAAATGTGTATGTACTGGGGAGAGTCAGGGTGGTGGCATCAATCCGGCGAAGTGGATGATAGCAGCGGCGACCTGGATTGGGCTGCCGTGCAGCATTTAGTTCAAGGAATGGCACGGGAATCTCCGTCGTACATCCTGTCCGGAGGAGAACCTCTGCTATACAATGCATTCGGTCAACTGGCTGAATCGTTGCGATCAGCACGGTGTTTTTCAATCGTATGTACTAACGGCACACTTCTGGACCGGCACACAGAGGTATTCAAAGATAATCCGTATATGACGCTGTTGGTATCTCTGGATGGATTGAAAGAAGAAAATGATCTGCTCCGCGGTGCAGGCGTTTTTGAGAAAGTGCGGGAAAATGTACATCGGCTCAAAGCGATGAAGAATCCGCCATATATCGGGCTTCAGTTTACGATCCGGCCGGAGAATGTCCATTGCATTCATGATTTCTGCCAGGAGATGGTTCGCTGGAAGATCGACTGGCTGCTGTTGAACCCCTGCTGGTTTGTCACGGCCCAACAAGCAGAGGCATATTGCTGCATGTTGAAGGACGAGTATGGTGTCGAACCTCAGTCCCAAAAAGGATATATGCTTCCGTACCCACTGGATCGGCAGATGTTCATCTCCCAGTGGCAGGCCATCGGTGAGCGTCAGTGGCCGTTTCAAATTTCCTGTTATCTGAAAAACCCGGCAGAGATTCACCGGTATCTGGACCATCCGGAGACTCCTCCCGGTAATACCTTTTGCTACAAACAATGGTTTAGGATGGATGTGACGCCTGAGGGTGATATCACCCCGTGTGCGCAGTTTCCGGATATCGTGTTTGGAAATATCTCCCGGGATGATCCGCTGGAGATATGGAACTCCGAGCCTTATCAGACCTTCAGAAAGGATATTAGACAGCGTCTGCTGCCGGTCTGCAGCAAATGTGATGTGCTATACTTGTATGATGCCGGACGAAAATACTTATAATCTGCAGGAATGTGTGCGGAAACTTGAGCCGCCGGTGCTCATCGTCAGCACCATTGTCGGCCGGGGAATGTACACCATGGGGGAAGCGGTTCGGGAAATGTGTTCCGACCCGTCACTGGTGCAGCATGTTCCCATCGAAACACTTCTTGCGCAACGGGCTGTCAATGAGGATATGAACCGGTACCGGTTTATTTCCTGCCACTTCCCCGCTCTCCTGTATCTGATCTACAAGTTTCCGTTGATTTACATGCGGAAATACTATCGGGAGAAATGGTTTCCCCGGCCGGCGGGGGGAAAACTGGCACACTGTATTCAAACCTCAAATGCCAGGACTGTCATCTGTATCAGCCATCGGCCGGCATTCTGGAGTTCACTGTTGAAAACCCGCCGAAAATCAAATTTCAAGATTTGGGGTCTGTTGGGGGAGTATGGTCATAATCCGGGATGGAAATATAATTTCTGGGAGTCTATCGATGGATTTTTATCTCCTGTGAGCCGGCAGGAGCTCAGATTCCAGCTACCCGATCATGTACAGTTCGTCCCGATAGTGCTTCCGGCCAGGCAATCGTTCTGCCGGCTGGAATCGCAACCCGGCAGTAAAAATCACATACTTCTGGTCTGCGGGTATTGGGGGCAGGGTCCCATCGGTAAAATAATTGCGATACTATCTGCGGAGTATCCAGATCTTCACATTCACGCGGTTTGCGGAGAAAACACATCCATGTGCCGGGAAATAGAGGATCGATTCGGAGGGTCATCCCGGGTGCATGTGCATGGTGTTGTGGATTCCCTTGTTCCGCTCATGAAGAAGTGCGCCGGAATCATCACGAAACCGGGTATCTCCACTCTTGTTGAAGCCCACGCCGCCCGGCGAAAGATATTTCTGCTCAAAGGTATGCCCGTGGCTGAAGACAACAACGCCCGGTATGCTCTGACTCATTTTGATGCGGAGTGGTTTTCCTGGAAAGTTTCCAGGATTGGATGAACAATGAGAGGTGACCGGCTCCTCTGCCACCCATGATGAACTCAGTCGGGAGACCTGGCTGGCATTCATTAATGCGCATCATGCCAGCATGAGTCATATCTATTTCTGAGGTGGTGAGCCCTTCTGCAACCGGTGTTGTGCGTATCTGGATACCTGCGCCAGATCACGAATGATGAGGGTTTTAGGCACATTCCTTCATTAGGATCTGGTCGTCACTGTGTCTCAAGAAAACGTAATTCAGAAATGACAATGCGGCATTTCCCGGACGTGTCCCGGATGACCGCATCCATGGGTATCGTTTCGATATGGATTTCCATCTCATTCCCTGTCATTCGCCGGAGAACCGCTTTCAGTCTCTCACTCCCGGAATCATCCCATTGTGTATCGGGGACAATCTGCACCTTCAGGATGTCGAGCTTTTCCTGAATAAACTGGATAAACCGGATTCCCTCGAACCATTGAGGAATAATGAAAATCGAGGTGATGTGCCGGCCGTCAGGGGTCACGATTACATCTTCTTTTCTTCCGTGGATTTTTCGAATCAGTGGCAGTGTTCTGCCGCATGGGCAGGATCGGGGTGTGGGATAAATCTCCACGAGATCACCGATGGGGTACCGGATCAGAGGCATGGCAACGTTATAGAGGGATGTACCGATGATTTCTCCTGTCAGATTCTCTGTATCTGTTTCCGCGGAATTCGGGTTGAATTCCATGACGCCGTAATCGGAATTGACATGATATCCCCCTTCAGGGCATTGACAGATGGCAACAGTCCGTTCCATGTGACCGTATGAATCCATGACCTTGCAATGGAACAACGATTCAATGACAGACCGATATGAGTTCAGGAGCATTTCACCAGTGGAAAACACCCCTTTAAGATGAAGATCATTGATGCCGGAGTCTTTGAGACATAACGCCAGAAAATAGAGCGCCGATGCCAATCCCTTCAGAAATCGGGGCCGAAACCGCCGGAACGCATCCGCCACTTGCCGGATGTTCTCCCGGTTTATGTGGCTACTGTTGAGCATCAAACGCCGGGTGTGCCGCTGAATGTGAAACGGACGGTCATGCAGAGGTGCACGGGACAGGAAATAATGAGCGCCCAGATCGGCGGTCCGGTCACCCAGCCGGTATCCGGCCCAACTCCAGTGCCGCCAGTAGTAGCAAAACTCTAAAATATTGGCCTGTCGATCGAGATAAAACCGTATGGGTGTTCCCGATGTGCCGCTGGTGCGGGTCATCACCGCGTAGTGCTTGTCCGCATCTTTCGCAGTCAAATCATCGAATCGATCCCGAATCGTCTGCCGGCTCAACTGCGGTAGCCGTTTCAGATCTGTTCTGCTTCGGATTGCACCTGGAGATACTCCGGATTTATCCAACACCTGCCGGTAATAGGGAACCCGGTCGTAGGCGTGGTGAATGAGCTGCCGAAGGAGACGGCTCTGATACGCTTCAAGATCATCCGGCGCCATCCATTGGGTCCGCTCCAGAATTCGTCTCAACCGCAATATTCCCACCGGATGAAAAAAATCACGAAATCTGAACTCAATACTCATTCAGTATCTCTGGAATGCAGTAAAAAAATAATGTGATTCTCACGGAATCCGTCAATCCGGCAGTTCATCAATCATCTCTTTTCCCGCCCGGATCATGTCATGTATCCAGCTGTACTGAAAACTGCCGTTCCGGCCCCCGGTTTTCAGGTTCTTGAACCTCGCAAGATATTCATTGACAGAGTTGACAATACGGGTTGTATCCGGCCTCAGTATTGGGTATGCATGTTCCATTCTATGGGAGATTCCATCCAGGATTTCCGACGGTTCACACAATCTAAGATTGACCAGGTGACTGGTGACGGTATCCACGAGATGATCCTCTGACATCTGCCAGACGGGATCATTGGGAAAACATGGTATTTCCACCACCAGCGATGTTTTCCCCCGGGGTGCCATATCCAGGCTCCGATTCCGGGGTTCGTGAATGCGAGTGAACGGAATGTTACGATCGGGAAAGTATGCGGTTGCTGCATCCATAACCGATTCCCGGGCAATAAACACCACCACAAGGATCACATTCCGAAACCGGATTCCTGAGATTTTTTCCAAAATATTTTCCGGCGGTTCCGGGTGCAGGATCCGAATCAACTGAAACATTGGAAGTGTGCTGATCAGATAATCCACTCCCACCCGCTCCTGCCCATTGATTTCAATCTCAGATATACGGTTTTTCTGATGGAATATACGGGTAATTCGGGCATTGGAAACAATTCTGCCGGGATCACATCGCTCCCGGAGCTTGTCAGTTATCATACCGATCCCTTTACGGGGATACAGAAATTCCCCCTCCATGTGAGCACAGCCGCTGCTTCCAGTTTTAATCATTCTCTGAACAATGGTCCCAGCCCTCAAACCACCCAACCGGTTCCCGGCAATATCCCGGGACAAGTGCCGGGCAGGAAGACCCCATAATTTTTCGGAATAATCCAGAAGCAGAGGCCGCGACAGGGTTCTGCCGTACCGACGATGTGCATAAGTTTCAAAGTCCCGGCTCCCGACAGATCTGCTGCTCCGCATCACGGCCATCTCAAACAGAGCTTTCAGAACTGTACTGAGTCCCAGAAATTTCACCAGATTCAAGATGTGAATGGGAAAATCAATCCAGCGTCCATCCAGCCAGATTCGACTGGGCCTGCTGATTCGCTTTAATTCCTTGCGCATTAGATTCTGGATCAGTTTAGTGACTTCCGGGTCGCGATTGTGAAACCGGTGAGCGCCTGAATCAAAACGGAATCCTTTATACTTGAGTGTCACGCTGTTGCCACCGGTACGATTTCGGCCTTCGAAAATGGTGTACGGGTATCCTTTCTGATGTGCAAAAAACCCTGTGGCCAGACCCGCAGGTCCTCCTCCCAGAATATTGATATGCCGTCTTTCTATCATGAAAATGTTTCCCTGAACCGTTTTAATCTGTCAGTTAAAGATACGTGCTTTGAATGTGAAAAGTCAAAGGGAACGACAATTCTATATTAACATAGCAATGATTTGATCTTTAATCAGCAGTATGATCTCATTATATTTTGGAAAACGAAAGAGTATCTGGTGGATAACGAGATTTTTTTAAAGGTTTCCGTGAATATTCTAAATGAGGTAATTGCAGCAGGTCTTTTGTTCGTGTTGATTGCAGTTCAATTGTGTGCAAAAGAGATTCGAACACTGTTTTCATCGGATTTCTGGATGGATGAAATTATCACGTACCGTCTGATATGCGATGCTGGTATATTAGATACCATACGGGCTGTTTGCGGTGGACTTGATACGAATCCGCCGGTCTATCATTTGCTAATGAAACCCTTGGGAAAATGGCTTCAAACAGATTCTGAGTGTCGGTTCCGTCTGTTTTCTCTGGGCGGGATTTTACTGGGAATTCTCGGTATTTATTTAGTTGTTCGGGATGTTTCGACTCCTTTGTCAGGCGCAGCGGTGGCGTTTGCCGTGTGGAATCATCCGGCAGTTCAGGAAAATGCGTTTTCCATCCGCATGTATGGCATCTGGTTTACTTCTGCCGTCTGGTTCTCGATATTTCTGGGACTTGCCCACGGGAATTCATCTGAAATCATCGTTTTGGCTGGAGTTGTAGTGACAGCGTTTCTGGTCACTCATCTGCATTCTCTGGGACCGATAGTTTTCGGATTGATCATTCTGGCAAATCTGGGTGGAGGAGATTTGAGAATCAATGGTTTGACCCTTGGGGCAGCATTTTGCGCGGGCCCAATTCTCAGCCTGATATGGAGTCCGGTGTTATGGGTTCAAACCCGCGCTTTTACCGAATCATGGATTTCCAAAAGCAGTGGTCCGGCTATTCGGGAGTTTTTAAATTACTCATTACTTCGGAAATACAATGCCGGTGTGGTGTGTGTGGCCGGTTTGGCCCTCCTTTTTCCATCGTCCCTGACGATAAAACTATCGTATCTTTCCTGTTCTGAATCAGCAGGATTATTCAGTCTGGCAGGTCTGCTCTTTATGCCTGTTGTGCTGATTGCAATCTCCTGTTTTATCGAGCCCGTCTGGGTTGGGCGGTATGGGTTACCGGCAGTTGCCGGATTCGTTCCGATTTTTGCCATTCTGATGATACCGGTGGCTGCTGTCGGAAAGCTGGTGGTGATGGGAGTGGTCTTTGTGGCCGGCAGGAGACAGTTGTCACGCTATGCCTCTTCCCTGAGAGTTCGTGATGACGGTCACAGGGCTTTAATCGATTCGTTACGGAAATTGGTGGGAACATCCCCGATTCTTTTCGAATCCCCTTTAGATTTGTATGTAGTGACCTGGTACGCACCGGATTTGGTTTCCCGGTGTCATCAACTGGATTTTGAGGCACATGAACTGGGATATCCAGACCATAAATATCTCGCCCACCGGGACCACATCCGCATCGCCACCCGCTATTTTCCCGTTCCCGGCAATCGACGGTGGGATACTGTTGCCATTCTTCCGGAGTTTTACCTCGTGGCCGATTCGGAACACGCTCAAACCGGTACGAATGAAACCGGTTTAAACTATCCTGGATTTAAAAAAACAGCACTGGAATCGGGTGTGTACCTGTTGACTCCGGAAAATCTTCCCAGACAATCTCAGGTGTCATTTAGGTGAAACCGTGGACCTATAAGACCTGTTTTACCAAGCGTAACAAGCGAAAACAACGATTGAAGGAATTGCGGTGGAGGCTTGTGAAAACAATCAATACGGGGCTTTACAACGATTCCTGGAAAATCATATCCTGGCCTTTCACGCCGGGCAACACCGAAGTTTTTTGCTGATTTAGAACAAAATCGAGCAACAGCCGTTTTCAGCAAAAACTTATTGAATGCGGCTAAGTAACATTGTCCTGATGACAGGAGTTTTCCATTGGTAGAGATTCTGATTTTGGGAGAAAGTGATTTCAATGGGAAACACCGAGAATCAGGCCTGAACTATACCCGTTTCTGAAGCCCACCGAAGTTTTTGCTGATCTACAACAAAATCGAGCAACAGCCGTTTTCAGCAAAAACTTATTGAAAAGCGGCTAATAAGCAATGTCCTGATGACAGATGTTTTCCATCAGAAGTGATCATGATCGTTGAATAAAAAATTGTCGATGGGAAACTTCGAGAATCAGGCCAATTAGCTTAATCCATATAAGGAACACGGGTCGCTCCTCCGGGGGAAGGAAGCCCATGAAAAGGCTGTCGCGATCAGGAAACTGTCCTATAGGTCGGATAGGTCATATACGACTTATAAGTCTAACATTGAGTTGGCACCCCCGGAATTTACAAAACCTTTACTGGGTCCATCCGAGGGTCCATGGTACCGAACAATTCATTTGTATCCCGGTATGAGCCATTTGCGTAGTTCGCGAAGCCGCAGTAATCAAGGAACGAG
>SWBX01002101.1_pt1 | contig 12579 bp, 11 predicted proteins | sample 4693051 | NCBI WGS metagenome assembly SWBX01 (sample SAMN10267272, study PRJNA491770) | bioreactor metagenome | isolation source: DHS bioreactor inoculated with marine | place: Japan: Omine Ridge, Nankai Trough | reverse complement strand
CCAAGCACACCGGGGTCAAACCGTTTGAAACCCGGTGAAAGCACCACAGCGCCCACTTCCAGTTCCGTCTCTTCTTCTTCCTGATCGTAATCAATGGCGTTGGGTTGACATACAGTTTCGCAGATCCCGCATTTCCCGGTTTTGAAATGGATGCAGTTATCCCGGTTAATTACCGGGACACTGGGCACCGCTGACGGGAAGGGCATGTGAATATTTGGCCGTGCACAGAGATCCTCTTCAAACGTGTTCCTCAAAGGATCCGGAGTATGTCCCCAAAGATCATGGGGCTGAAGTTTCCCCGTGGGGCAAACGTAGGCACAGGCGCCGCATTCCTGGCAAATTTCCGAGCGTGTATCAAAGGGAGCTTCGATTTTCCGGTCAGGTCCCCGATGAATAAAATCGATGGCGCCGACTTCCATGACTTCATGACAGATCTGGACACACCGGCCGCAGAGGATACACGCCTCTTCAACATCATATTTTTCCAGCACCGTTTCGCTGACACCCAGCTTCCGGCACAGCTCAATGATTTCAGGAATATTCGGGCATCTCGCAAGGAGCAGTTCCGCTACCGTGGCTCTCGCAGATTTCACATCATCACTGTCGGTAAGGACGGTCATGCCGTCAGACACTTTTGTCACACAGGACGGTACCACCCGGGACGCGCCGTTCTGTTCAACAGCCACCATGCATATCCGGCAGGAGCCGGTGGGTATCATGGCTTTGTGATGGCAGAGAGTTGGAATCCATGCACCGATTTTTTCCGCTGCTTCCAGTATGGTGGTACCCGAGTCAACTTCAACCGGGGTCCCATCTATTTTCAGAGTCACAATCGACATGTTTTTCTCCTATTCATCATCTTCGCGAAAATCGCACCGGAGACATCGTTCGGCTTCTTTCCGGGCTTGATCCGGTGTGAGACCCAGTTCCACTTCCATGAAATTACTGCACCGTTCACTGACGGCAACCTGGGCCTGCTTCTCACCCGGATAATCCACAGGATCCGCTTCGGGATCAAAGGGAATGGGCGAACTGATCTTCTCACGCCAGGGATACTCGCGGTCCGTACTGTCCCTGAGATACTGATCGATTGACACAGCCGCTTTTTCACCGTCAGCCACCGCCCGAATCACCGTGGACGCACCAGAAGCGACATCACCACCGGAAAAAATCCCGGCAACATTTGTGCTGCCCTGGTCACTGACCTGGATGGTCCCGTTCCTGTTGATACCGACTTCAAGCTCTTTCAGAAGCGTCCGAACATCGGCATATTCACCAATGGCAGGAATCACCGTATCCACATCCAGCACAAAATTGCTGTCTGTGATGGCCACCGGTGTCCGTCGTCCCTCGGTATCGTAATCGCCCCGAGCCATCCGAACACATTCCAGGCCGGAGACATTACCCTTTTCATCCAGAAGAACGGCCGCAGGACTGGCCAGATAGATAAAATTAATACCCTCATCTTCCGCCAGGATAATCTCATCGTCAAAAGCCGGCATGTCTTTCCGATCCCTGCGATAGACAATCGTTACTTTTTCAGCACCGAGTCTCAACGCGGTTCCGGCAGCATCCACCGCGGTATTTCCACCACCGATAATGGCCACGTGACGGCCGATTTCCACGTCTTCTTTCAGACCGACGCGGGCCAGAAAATCAACGCCCTGGTAAACCTGGGGTGCTTCCTCACCGGGCACCGCCAGTTTCCGGTGTCCCAGCATACCCACCGATAGATAGACAGCTTTGTATCCCTGCTCCAGAAGATCCTTTATCTCAATATCTTCGCCCACAGTGACCCCGGTTTTAATCTCAACACCCAGGTCCCGGATCAACTGAATTTCGTATTCCAGAACATCTTTGGGGAGCCGGTTTGCAGGAATACCCACAGCCAGCAATCCTCCGGCAACAGAATGCCGTTCGAACACCGTCACGGGATATCCCAGCCGGGCCAGAAAAAATGCGCATCCCAATCCCGATGGACCGGAGCCGATCACGGCCACTTTCTCGTCATACCGGGTATCGGACTTCCATATCTTGGATTTGAGGTTCTTTTCCCGGGCATAATCACCCATGAACCGTTTCAGTGACCGGATTTGAACAGAATCATCGATTTGGTTCCGGCGGCAGTTCACCATGCAGGGATGATCGCATACACGTCCGCAAATGGAGAGGAACGGGTTTGTTTCCCGGCCGATCCGAATCGCTTCTTCCAGCTTCCCTGCGGCGATCATGGAGACATATCCCGGGACATCCATCCCCACCGGACAGGTATTCTGGCAAGGAGACAGGAAAAGATCCTGACATACCCCTGCGTCGCATCGTTTGTACTTGATATGTGCTTCGTATTCGTGTCGGAAATGCCGGATCGTAGACAACACCGGATTGGGAGCGGTCTGTCCCAGGCCGCAGAGTGATGTCAACCGGATACCTTTCCCCAGTCGTTCCAGAAGTTCAATATCCCCTTCCAGACCGTTCCCGGCACAGATCCGGTTCAGAATCGTCAGCATCTGCCGGGTACCTTCCCGGCAGGGTGTGCATTTCCCACAGGATTCCTCGGCACAGAAATTCATGAAATACCGGGCAAGATCCACCATGCACGTGTCTTCATCCATGACGATCATTCCGCCGGAACCCATAATCGCGCCGGCAGCCATCAGCTTTTCATAATCCACCGGGAGTTCCATCAGGGATTTGGGGATACATCCGCCGGAGGGTCCGCCGCACTGAATGGCTTTGAACATTTTTCCGTCCCGGATACCGCCCCCGATATTATAAACTATCCGCTTGAGGGGAATACCCATAGGCACTTCCACCAGTCCGGTATTGTTAACTTTTCCCACCAGTGAAAATATTTTTGTGCCCTTACTTTTTTCCGTGCCCAGACTGCTGAACCATGCACCTCCCCGAAGAATGATGGGTGCAATGTTTGCCCAGGTCTCAACATTATTAATATTGGTTGGTTTACCCCATAATCCACTTTCAGAGGGATAAGGCGGTCGAACCCGGGGACTGCCCTCCCGTCCTTCAATAGAGATCATCAAGGCGGTTTCCTCACCGCAGACGAATGCACCGGCTCCCCGGATGACTTCAACATCAAAACAGAAATCTGATTCCAGGATATTGTCTCCCAGAAGTCCCAGTTCCCGGCACCGTTCAATAGCGATCTGAATCCGGCTGACAGCCAGGGGATACTCATCACGAACGTATATGAATCCTTTACAGGCGCCGATGGCATAAGCACCCAGAGCCATACCCTCCAGAATGGAAAACGGGTCTGCTTCCAACAGGCTCCTGTCCATGAACGCACCGGGATCGCCTTCATCCCCGTTACAGATGATATACTTGATCTCACAGGGGGTCTTCCGGGTAAGTTCCCATTTGACACCCGTGGGAAACCCGCCGCCGCCCCGACCGCGCAACCCTGACGTTTTAACTTCATTGATGACGTCTTCAGGGGTCATTTCGGTAAGTGCTTTTGAGAGCGCAAAATACCCGTCGTTACCGATATAATCGTCGATGACTTCCGGATCGATCCGACCCCGGTTCCTCAACGCCACCAGAGTCTGATGCTTAAAGAATTCGATATCACTCATTTTGGGAATTTTGGGCTGATCCGTCTCCACGGAATACATGAACTTTTCAACCGGCCGGCCTTTGACAAGGTGCTCTTCTACAACAAGAGGAACATCAGCAGCAGTCAACTGCTGATAAAAGACGTCATCGGGTTGAATCACGACGATGGGTCCACGCTCGCAAAATCCGTTACACCCGGTTGCGGTAGCCTTAACATCCGCATCCAGGTTCCGCTTTTTCAGTTCTGCTTCAAAAGCGTCTTTAACACCAAACGCACCGTTGGAGACACAGCCGGTGCCGGTACAGATCAGAATACTTCGATGAGCTGTCATTTGAAATCCTTCAGAATCTGAGTTAACTCACGGGATTTAACCTGTGCAAACACCTGATCATTAACTTTCATGGCCGGTGCCAGAGCACAGCAACCGATACAGTTGACGGTCCGCAGTGTGAACCGCTCATCCGCCGTTGTTTTCCCGGCCTCGACTTTCAGGTGCTGTTTAAGCATTGTAATCAACCGGCCGGATCCCCGGACGTGACATGCGGTGCCGGAACATATTTCAATGATATGCCGGCCCACGGGTTCCAGGCTGAACGAGTTGTAAAACGTTGCCACCCGCAGGACCCGTGCCAGGGGAATGTCCAGTTGAATACCCACATGGGGCAGATAAACCGGCGGAAGGTACCGGTGCCGGCGGTTGATATGCTGCAGAATGGGAATTAACGCTTTGTTTTCTGTTCCCAGTTCCGCAAGAAGTCCGATAAAGAATGCCTGGTCTTCATCCGGGAGTGGATCCGCCGGCGGCGGTTCATCGGGAACAATCACAATATTTCTTACCGGACAGGCTTCCATACAGTCGCCGCATGCCGTGCATTTTTCCATATCCACGCTGCGGGGCGCTTGAATGATCCGGACCTGGTAGTTGCCGACGGCATCCTGTTTCACCGCCTCCACCTGGGCCAGAGTGATGATTTCGATATTGGGATGCCGGGCACATGCCACCAATTTGGGTGAGATCATACACATGGAACAATCATTTGTGGGGAAGGTTTTATCCAGTTTCACCATGTTCCCGCCGATGGACGGTTCTTTTTCCACCAGGTACACTTTGAATCCCAGGTCCGCGAGATCAAGTGACGTCTGAATCCCACCGATTCCGCCACCCACAACCATGACGGCACCGCGTTTACGTGTTTCTACTGTACTCATGCCAGCACCTCGGATACCCTTTTATTGCCGGCAACAACCCGACTGACTTCCATTTCTTCGGGACTGAGACCCCAGGCCAGACCCAGGATCTGTGTGATGAAAAACACCGGGAGCGCATCATCCGGTGAATCCGATTTACTCAAATCAAGATTCAACTGGCACAAGGGACATGCCGTGATGATGGCGTTGGCTCCCCGATCCCGGGCATCGGCCACGATACTTTTTACCAGCCGTGCACCCAGTTCCGGCCGGGTCACCGTGGCACTTGCACCGCAGCATTCCAGTTTACTGTTCCAGTCCATGCTCTCAATACCGGCAGCGTTCAACAACCGCTCCATAGCCGTGGGATTTTCTTTTGAATCATATTCCAGATCATCGGATACCCGCATAAACAGGCAGCCGTAATAACAAACTGGTTTGATATGCTGGAGGGTCCGTGAAACCGCCGGCGCCGCCGGTTGCGCTTCCAGAGCCCGCACCATCACCTCAAGAATACTCAGTACCTTGGTTTTACACACGTACGGCACCGGCATGATGGTGTTCACCTGTTCTGCAAGACCGGGATCCTCCCGCATGGCTTCTGCCGAACTTGCCAGCCGGTGAAAACATGCGGCACAACCGGTCATGAGATCCATGCCCATCTGTTGAGCCGCCACGAGGCTCCGGACACCCAGGCCCACCGCCTGAATATGGGGCAGCACATGCGCGGAGGATGCGCCGCAGCAGCTCCAGTCGGGAATTTCCGTCATACTCACACCCAGCATATTCAAGACTTTGTGAAGGCTGTTCTCATACATCCGGGCGGAACTGTCTGAGGAGCAGCCGGGAAAATACGCGTATTTCACTTGCCGTCCTCCATTTCCTCATCGGTATGGTTTTCCTTGAGAGCGAACACGGCACGAACGCTTGCCTTATCCTTGACTTTCGGTCCACCGAGGGGTTTGAGACGGCCACTCATGAAAAGATCGTATCCATTCTTGGGATCTTCCAATCGAACCATATGTTTCATATAAAACGCCGACATGAGCGCCACCTCACTGGACCGGCCGCGTTTTTTCAGCATTTTGATAAAGGCATCATGAAAGGTTTTAACCCGGGGGGATGGTTTGATCCCGCGATCCAGCGCCATCACCCGGAGATAATCCAGCAATTCACCTGGTTTCACTCCGTTGGGACACCGAGTGGTGCAGGATTGACAGCCGGTACAGATCCAGAGATGTTCCGACCGGAGGACCCGATCGATATCCCCCATCTGCAGCCAACCGATGATCTCATCGATGGGCAGATCAGATTCTTCACTGATGGTACAACCGGCTGAACATTTTTTGCACTGATAGCAGAGATGAAACGTCTCCGGCAGCTCAACTGACATAACGGTATACTCCCGCATACAAGCCTGATGTGCGCACGGATTCCGGCAGATCCGGACTCTCTTTCGAAAGCCCGATGAAGACAGGCAGGTCTGCTGAACCCTCAATATCGGCAACAGATTTCCGCCAACCATCCAGTTTAGCGAAATCCGTCACTGGATCCGTCACAATGAAATTGGCGCCGCAACCGATTTTTTTCTTCATGATGAACGGTTTCAGCTCAGGCGCACCCTTTAACGGATGTTCCTGAACACCTGCAAGAATTGAAATTCCGTTTCCGTTCTCAGAATTTTTCATTGCCGTCGTCATGGCAAGCGCTTGAATAGGATCCAGATCGTAGACGTTCTTGGATTCCCGGGCCGGTCCCAGGGTCTGGTGAACACCCGGAAGAAAAAAGACGGCTTTAATTCCCAGAGCCGCTGCACCCAGGACCATGCTCTTCATAGCGATCCGGTTATAATCACGGCAGTTGATATTCAGAATGGGATGTACACCCTTTGTACCCAGGTGGGCACATACGGCCAGGGCTGATTGAGCCGGAGCACCGGTGCGGCTGTCCGTCACAGCGACAAACGTGCCGGGCGCCGGGTTGAGAAGTTCAGACGGCAGATTGAATTCCGGGCTATCGCCGGGTTCGTATTCAACAATTTCCACCCATTTTTTGTCCGCCAGCATGGCGGTGAAATCATTTTGATTACTCATTGCAGCATCGATTCCTTTTCAATCATTCTGAGCCCGCCGGAATGGGAGGCTTCCCAGTTTTTAGATTCCACATATGTACCGGCATCTTCCAGTTCACCGGTCTCCTGCAATCGTTTTGCGATGGTGAACCAGACACATTCCAGTGAATCATTTACTTCACATTTTCCATCCTCGGTTTCACCACCGCAGGATTCGTTCAACTGACCTTTGGGGCATCGTGTTACGGCACATAACCCACCGGTAAGATGGGTGATACAGTCGCCACACCCGATACACCGTTCCTCCCAACGGCCCTGTTTCTGGACCATTCCGATAAACTGTGTATTGACACCGGGAAGCACCGGTGTTTTTTCATACCGGTCCGCCAGAGATTGAATCCCGGCAGCGCAGCCGAACGACAGAATCGCGTCAACCTCACCCACCATGGAATCCAGTTCCTCGACAAATTCCCACTCACACTGCCGTTTGATGGTAGATTCCCGGGTGGCCAGTTCGCCTCCCTTGAGTTTACGGGCGATTCGGAGGGCAGCCATGGCCACGGCCACTTCTTTCTCTCCCCCGGCATAGCAGACTGTGATGCAGGTGCCGCAACCCACGGCCAGAATTTTTTTGTACCGATCGGTAATGCCAATCAGCTCTTTGATGGATTTTGTTGTGCCGACGATCATGCGCTGGCCTCCTCTATCAGGTTCAAAGGATTTGGACCCAGTTTTTTAATACGTTCAGTCATTTCAGTGGTGAAGTCCCGCCATTTTGTCCCTTCCGACGAAGAGAGATTGTACATTTCAAGACGTTCGCCACCGATACCGATATCATCGAGAAGTTGTTTAATTTCTATTACCCGCTGTTTTGCTCGAATATTTCCTTCCAGGAAATGACAACTTCCCTCCATTCAGCCGGCGACCATCACGGCGTCAGCTCCGGCTTCAAACGCTTTCACGATATGTGTTTCGTCGATTTTCCCGGAGCAGGGCAGTTTGATAATCCGGATACTGGTGGGCAGTTTAAGCCGCATGGACCCGGCAAGATCCGCTGCGGCATACGCACAGTAGGTGCAGCAAAATGCCAGAATGACGGGTTCAAACTTATCGCTCAACTTTCATCTCCTCCTTAAAGGCCTGAATGGCCCGTGCAATCTGCCGATCCATATTGGATGCGAAATGCTGGATTGTCAGCATACCGGGATCAAGTCCGATCTCTGCCAGAATTTCCTGTCCCCGGTGTACCCGGTGGGCAGCTCTGAAATTCCCTTTCAGGTGTTTGCAGTTATGTTCCTGGCAGGCAGCAACAAAAATACCGCGAACACCATCTTTAACGGCATCCAGAATATCCAGTTCATCCAGGTGACCGGAACAGGGCATCTTTTTTACGGTGACATCATCGATATTGAGCAACCCCTTTTCCACGGCTTTTTCCAGCGCTGACTGCGTGGAACCCTCACAGCAGACCACCAGAAAATCCCGTACCGGGACGGCTGTTTCGTCGGCTGCGGTTTCGGGATAGACCAGTTCAATTGCACTGGCCGGACATTCCGCAACGCAGGTGCCACAGCCATAACATGCCGACTCGGATATTTCCGCCACCCGGTCAAGGACAATGGCATGGTGGGGACAGAGTCTCACACAGGTCAGACAGGTCGCGCATTTGAACTCATTCACGACCGCATGGGGACGTTCCCGGGTAGGTGCCAGAATATCTCCCACGATCAGTGCGGCCTCCCGGCGGCACAGTTCTACCGGTTTGGCGCCGGTGACGGAACCTGCAAAGTATATTCCGGCCCGGCCCGACAAAACGGGGTGAAGATGCAGGTTGTCCAGACCATAGAATCCGTCGTCGTCCCGATCCGGATCCTGAGGACTCCAGAAGAGGTCGGCAAATGTCCGGGGTGCATAGACCGGCTCAAACACAACAAGCCCTGCATGGCCCTGAACAATAGCCGGAACACCGCCGGAAGCCAGAGCCGAATCTTCCACGGCAAACCGGATACCCTGATCATCCACGGAGCATACCGGCGGTTTATCGCATTTTATGAATTGCACACCCGCTGAGCGGCATGTTTCATACAAATCCGGGATCCAGGGATCAATGAACCGGACGGTATCGACAATAAACAGGACTTCCACTTTGCGGTCCGTCCGCAGTTTAAGCGCATTCTGCAGAGCATTCCGCATGGAAAACGGATCGCTCCGTCCGGAAAATCCCACCACAAACAACACCCTGCCTGAAGATGGAAGCGTATCCGGGTCATCCATACGCTGTTCCAGATCCCAGAGAGTGATTGTCTGTTCCGGCGGTTCCCCGGGAAAAAGATGATCCGGAAACCCCAGATTCAGTCCTGAGGCGAAAACCACGTGGGAAAACACCTCAGTGATCGGATCCCCGCCGGGGTTCAGGATCACGGTAAAATTGTCCCGGACCCCGCGGATTGATACGGGAACCGTCTTAACCTTGACCTGGATTTTTTCATGAGCCGTGACATCGTTCCTGAGTTCGTCAATATCCGGTTTCAGTTCCCGGACCTGTCCGGCAATACCGCCGAGGGTATCGGTCTTTTCAACGATCAGGGACTGAATCCCGCTGGACGCGAGATGAAGTGCGGTTTCCATACCGCTGTATCCCCCGCCGATTATCAGGGTTCGCAGGCTGTTCATACCGTCACCTTAGTTGCTTTCTGAGCCATCGCACCGGCCACTCCCCGGGCGTGAAAAATACTCTGGGGAATATCCATGGGACCGACAGCCGTGCCGACAACCGCAATACGGTCCGAATGGACCGGCGGCATTACAAACCCGTGTTGATTCAGATCCAGTCCGAGAGCATCCCGGATTTCAGGTGGTGGTGGCGCCGGTTGGAAACCAACGGAGAGTACCACCAGATCAAAGGTGCTTTCGGTGAGTGTATTATCGCTGCTGTCCTCGTATTTCAGCACCAGACGGTCTTCGTTATCAGCAAGCACTTCCCCGGGCAGACCCTTCACCATCTTGATCCGGGACTCGATATCCCCTGCAAAATCCTGAAAATGCCGGGATGGTGACTGGATATCCATATAGAAAATTGTGGTTTCGATATCCGTATTTTCGTATTTGACGGTATTGGCCAGCCGGAAAGCAAAAGCGCAGCACGCCTGTGAACAATATGCCGCACCGATCTGCCGGTCCCGGCTACCGACACATTGAATAAACGCCATGGATTTCACGGGTTGACCGGATGCGGGTTGAGTGATCTGATCCTCTTCCCGAAGCATCTTCTCCAGTTCCAGACCGGTCACCACATTTTTGCACCGGCCATACCCGAAGGCTTCTTTGGTCCCGGCATCAAAGACATCAAATCCGCCGGCCCAGACCAGATATTCTGCAGTCACGGAATGGGTACCTGATAATGCATCTTTCGCGGTCACGGTAAACCGGGTCCCATCATCAGTAATTTTCACCACGGTATGTTCCAGTTTAACCGTTATCCGGGGATCGTCCATGACTTCATCCGCCCGATGATCCACGTGACAGACGCCACATCGCTGGCATTCATCGTCCGCTTTACAGCAGAACAATCCCACCTTGCCTTTTAACTGATCCTGCTTTTCAAATAACGTGACATTGAAACCGAACAAACTGAATTCAATAGCGGCGGTCAATCCCGCGGGACCGGCGCCGACAACAATGCATGATTTCGTTTCCACGCTCCTATCCTTCCGTTTCTTCCGCCATTCTGGCCAGGAGTTCTTTTGTTTTGACTTTATTCATTTTCATCCCCAGTTCCTTGGAATCCATGCCCATGGCAAGCCCCAGGATCTGCGGGTAGTAAAGCACGGGAATATCATATTTCATTTCAATATCCGCACCAATGGCTTTCTGGTTGTCATCATAAATGACGGCACAGAACGGGCAGATTACGCACATGGCATCAGCGCCGTCTTCTTTTACCGCATCCAGTTTTTTCCGGGCCATCTTGTATGTGATTTCCTGGTTCACTGCCAGGACAGCGCCGCCACAACAGTGTTTTTTGTTCCCCAGTCGAGCCGCTCCGGTACCGGCGGCTTCCAGGAGTTCCGCTATAGAGGACGGTGTCTCCACATTGTCAAACTCACCGATCACTTCCGACGGTTTCAGATAATGGCAGCCGTAATGGGGTGCAAATTTGAACTGATCCATACTCACTTTGACATGTTTCTGAATCTCTTCCAACCCGATATCTTCATAGAGTATCCGGCTGAAATGCTTGATTTTTACCGTTCCTTTATACTCCCGGCCAATTTTTTTCAGGTGTTTATTGGCTTCCGCCAGGAGTTCCGGATGGGTCTGCAACTCATGGTTGGCTTCCGTCAACATGGCGGTGCATGCACTGCAGAGCACACAGATATCAAGCCCCTGTTCCTCGGCCAAAGCCAGGTTCCGGGCACACATCATCTGCGTATAATCGTATTCAATCCCCTTTATGGGAAACCCGCAGCAGCTGAAATCGTTGATATCCACAAATTCAATGCCCAACTTTTCCGCGATTTTCCGGGAGGATAACTCATAGTTCCGCCCCCGGACCGGCACCGTGCAACCCAGAAAAAGTGCGTATTTCACTCGGTTTCCTCCTTCTTGGGTTTTACTTTTACCGCTTTCACTACGACGGTTTCCTGGGAATCCACTTCCTCAACTTCCTTTTTCATGGATTTACCTGTGACGGACTCATACATCGTCTGAAGTTCATCCCATTTCATGTGAATGGCGGGGAGATTGATTTTACCCCGTTTTTTATTATCGAAATCGTCCAGTTCATACAACCGACCCATCTCCAGGATAAGGTTCCGCTGCATATCGTATGCTTTGGGAGTTTTTCCGGACCGGGCCGCCATGTTTTTCAGTGCCGTCATAATGTCGGTGATTTTGACACCTTGGGGACACCGTTCCTGACAGGTGAAACAGGTTGAACAGTACCAGATAAACTCACTGTCCAGAACGTCCTCTCGCATGCCCAGTAACACCTGATGGATGATCCGTCGGGGATTATATTCCTCCGAAACATCCCGGACCGGGCACCCGGCAGTACAGGTACCGCAGGCATAGCATTTCAGGATTCCTTCACCACCCGGCTCACGGGCCACCTCATCCCGAAACCCGGCATCCGCCTGATCCAGGTCCACTACCAACGGTTTTTTCTCCGCATCATTCATAACAAATTTCCCAATCCCATGAAAACATCCCCACGCTCGGATTCCCTTTTTGGGAAACCATGATAAAAAACGTAAATATATTTGACCAGATTGCCCAAGCTTACTGAATACCTCTCGCCTCTTTAAACCCGATCAGAATATAGCATATTTGATGCCTGTTTTAAAAGGATGAATTGGTGGACCCAGTGTCATCCGCCTGCACCCTCCCGGCACCCACCCCAGTGTCATCCTCCGGCTTGCCTGCCTGGACGTAGCCTTGGCGGAGTCTGGTCCGGGGGATCTCATTATGGTTGATAGTCGCCTGGTGTGCTTTCGGCCGAAAGCACCTACGGGTTTGGTACTATCGCTGAGATGTTAGCCAACCATTTGGATCTGCCAATCACTGACTACCGGCCCACTGCCGCTACCGATCACTGGTCCACTTCCGCTACCGATCACTGGCCCACTTCCCCCGGGGCTACCAGGTATCATCACCGACAAAAACCCCGTTGTCATCCCCCGGCTTGCCTGCCTGGACGCAGCCTTGGCGGAGTCTGGTCCGGGGGATCTCATTATGGTTGATAGTC
>SWBX01005700.1_pt1 | contig 12598 bp, 11 predicted proteins | sample 4693051 | NCBI WGS metagenome assembly SWBX01 (sample SAMN10267272, study PRJNA491770) | bioreactor metagenome | isolation source: DHS bioreactor inoculated with marine | place: Japan: Omine Ridge, Nankai Trough | reverse complement strand
GCGAGAGATGACGATTACGGTGATGACGATGGACAGGAAAAGCACGATAGAAAGTTCCAGGTGATAGTATGCCTGCTGTTTGATGTGCTCAATGCTGACACCGAGTGTCAGTTCCCCGGCATTTTGTATGCCTTCTTCCGTGGCGAATTTTATAGATACTTGACGTTGATGGTCTTTGTCTATCTCATTGATGTTGCCGAATCTGTGTAAGCTCTGGCCGTCATCTGTAGTGATATGTATTAATGCGATGTCACTATCGGACAGCAATGAAACTATATAGGCGTCAATTGTTCCTCTGTCGCCCTGCATTACGGGTTCGGCAAGTAATAACGAATAGGTGGTGGCCAGAGTTTCCAGTTTATTGATGATGCCATGCTTGCTTTCACTGTATTGTTGCCATGCAAAGGCAATAATTAGGCTGAAAAATACAGCCGCGCAGACAGGTAGAAATAGCCAGAGGAATTGCCGATAACTGCTTTTTCTGTCAGTTATGGACGAGAATTTATTATTTGGCACTATTTAGTTTGCTGGCGGGTACCGGGTTGATCGAAGGCCAAAGCCGGTCTGCAATGGCGATGTTGCGACCACGGTCTTTATCCCATAGCTCCTTGGTTGATCGATTTAATAATAAATAGAGCTGATTTTTACGTACTGCATAGGACTCGGGGTCGATATCAAGCTTCTTCCCCATACGCACACCATAGGAGCAGTAGCCGCCAAACTGGGGAGTGTACTTGTCAGGGTTGCTCTGAAACTGTTTCAGATTTTCCTGTGTTGCAAAATAAAATACGGCATTTGCATGGCTGGCCGTTATCCTTGAGCTGCCTTTTTTTGGGGTACTGTTAAAATAGGCGACCGGGTCGTAACCATGAAGGGCGACACCCTCTTCATTGACATTGAAGTCATCGGCTGTCGCGCTGTTGATGGAGCAGGAAAGCAGGAACAGATTAAGTAGCAGTAACAAACCTGCTCTTTGGAAAATCATGATGATACGCTCTCCTGTGGACTGTTTTAATTCCTTAAGTCTCTAATTCTGTCTGTCTAAGGATAAAGGATAGGAATTTCAACCCATAAAATCAACAATGAACTTAACAACCACCAGCTAAAGCTGGTGGGTTAGTTAAACTGTAGTAGTCGCGACTTGATCTGACAATTACCAGTTTTCTGGAAACCTGTATTGTCAGGTCAAGTTCAGTTGACTAACTTCTCCTGCCAAATCTGTTTCCCATCTTGCAAGGTTTCTTGGGTAAAGGTGTGGGTAAAGGGGATGTGGGTAAAGGGGACGCTACCCTTTATCTACTATTGATTCCTGGGTGGGCAGCAAGCAGTAAGGTCACTCACTAATAATCGGCAAATCCCCTTCACGCAAGTCGGCGAAGTGGCGAAACACAGCCGTTGCCCGGTTTGCATAGGAGGCGTCGGGGATCGGGAACCAGTCGTGTCGCTGGTTGATTCTGGCAAGGCTGTAATAGCCCCATACCCCTTTGTCCAGGCGTTCGAAGAAATAGATGTGTTGTCCTTCCCCCACTCCCAAGATAGTGATGCCGAGAAATTCCCCCGGGCTTGCGTTCTCCACGGTCATGACCAGCCGCCCAGGGTTCTTCTCCAGTAGCCTGAAATGGTAGATCATCTCACCCGCGGTGGTTTGCTCTTTTTGCCAATAGTGATACTTGCGGCCGATCTGCAGTTCATGGAGTGCGAAATCTTTACGGCGCTGGTTCCGGGACGGACCCTTTAGTGCGTAGGCTTCGTCGATCAAGGTGGCCCACTCGTTGCGGCTGACGGACCAGTAGCGCAGGCCGGAAAGTGTTGAGATCTTCGCGCTCTTTTCCAGGATGCCCCTGATTCCCCTAGGATTGTTAAAGCGGCCGACCGCTGCCAGCATTATGGAAAACTCTCGGCCTTGCCATCCTGTGCAGGCCGGCGGCTGCCAGTCCGGCGCAAGGTCTTTGTTTTTCCAGATCCGGATCTTCAGTTTGCCTGATTGTTTTGGGTAAGCGGGGTGGCTCTGACTCCCACAGGGCGGCAGAGGTTCGGCGCTATGGGTTTCACCTGTTCCGAGGGCAGCAATCCATAATGTAACCAACAGCACCCTTAGCATGGATCGGATTATCCCTTATTGTAGGCGGTGCTCAAATTCAACGGTGGGCAGTGGGGGGCTAAAGAGGAAAGGTTGGGTCTCATCACACCCCTGTTTCGTCAGAAAAGCTAGCTGTTCATCAGTCTCCACATCTTCGGCTGACACCCGCATGCCGAGATTATAGCTCATAGAGATAACTGTCTTGACGCGGGCCTTGGCGTTTGGATTGGTAGCAATATCTGAAATCTCATTAGCATGCTTATGGCTGGCCCTATTGGTTAGTAGGGCACCTTGAACATGCTCTTCAGTCTGCACAATAGTTACGATTTGAGTTGTAATATCAGGCCTGCAGGCCGACTCTCACCTTTTAAGTCTGTATTAATCCGTCTGGAGTGGTGGTGATTTCGCCCTGCGAATACCGCTAATTCCCAGCGCAACTCCTAATAAATCACTTTAAGTAGCATTCTTATCGCACTGTTTTAGCGTGTTTTATTTCGTTGGTTTCCCATTGGTTCCCTCTGTAACCTACTGTCTTTAAAGGGACTTTTCCTGTTTTTGTGGAGTAATTACCTTGACAGGTGGGGAATACGTTACCTATGATGGCGTTAAGTGGTGAAAAGTGGGTTTTTATGGAAGGTTGAAAGGGGAGGCCCAGTCTTGTTTCGCGGTGTTAACAGTCTCAATCTGGATGCCAAAGGGCGGTTTGCGATACCGACGCGTTATCGTGAGCGCCTGAAAGATTGCTGTGCCTCGCAGTTGGTGATCACCATTGACCCCAATGACCATTGCCTGCTGATCTACCCGGCCCCTGAATGGCAAGAGATTGAGCGCAAGCTGATGCGCCTCCCTTCGTTTAATAAGGCCGCGCGCCGGTTGCAGCGTCTGCTGGTTGGTCATGCGACAGAGGTGGATATGGATGGCCAGGGGCGAATCTTGTTGCCCCCACCTCTGAGAGAGTTTGCCCAAATGAATAAGCATGCCGTGCTGATCGGGCAGGGGAATAAATTTGAATTGTGGGATGAGGGGCGTTGGAACGAGCAGCGTGAGAGCTGGCTTGAAGCTGATTTGGAACAGCTGGATCTGCCGGACGAGCTGGAAACACTCTCAATATAATGAACGCTCAACGCGACCATGTCCCGGTGCTGTTCGAACAGGCGCTGGAGGCCCTCACTGTATCTCCATCTGGCATATATGTGGATGGAACTTTTGGTCGGGGCGGACACAGCGGCGCGATTATGCAGCGACTTGGGGATGCGGGGCAGTTACTAGCGATAGATAAAGACCCGGAAGCCATTGTCCATGCCAACGAGCAATTCGGCGGGGATGAAAGATTTTCAATCAAACATGGATCATTCGCCATGTTGGAACGGTTGGCACAACAAAGCGAAGTAGCTGGAAAGGTCAACGGCCTGCTGCTGGACCTTGGGGTCTCTTCTCCTCAGTTGGATGATCCTGAGCGCGGTTTTAGTTTTCTGCGGGATGGTCCGTTGGATATGCGTATGGACACCAGTTCAGGCATGAGTGCAGCTCAGTGGTTGGCCGTGGCAGAAGACAAGGATATAGCGCGGGTACTTAAGGAGTATGGAGATGAGCGCTTTGCCAAGCGGATTGCCAGGGCAATTGTGGAGGTGCGTCAGGAAAATCCGATAACTACGACTGGGCAGTTGGCGGCCATCATCAAGCAGGCCAGCCCAACGAGAGAGCGGGAGAAGCACCCGGCAACCCGCAGCTTCCAGGCAATCCGTATCTTTATAAATGGAGAGCTAGAGGATCTGCAGCAGTGTCTTGAGCAGTCGCTGGATGTTCTGGCTCCGGGAGGGCGCCTGGTTGTGGTCAGCTTTCACTCTCTGGAAGACAGGATTGTGAAGCGCTTTATTCGTGACGGCGAGCGTGGTGATGATTTTCCTTTGGGGTTGCCGGTGACCCAGGAACAGTTAAAGCCGAAGTTGAAGGCTGTGGGCAAGGCGATACACCCGTCAACCGATGAAATTGCGTCCAATCCCCGGGCGCGAAGTGCTGTGCTTAGAGTTGCGGAGCGAATGGCATGAGGCATCACAACTTTATCTTCGTGGTCGTGTTGGGTATGGCTGTAGTGATTTCCGCCACCGGAGTGGTGTATGCGAAATATGCGTCGCGCAGTCAATTTGTCGAGTTGGAATCACTCAGAAAGAAACGTGATGCGGTGGATGTGGAGTGGGGAAAGTTGCAACTGGAACAGAGCACCTGGGCCACTCATGGACGGGTTGAACGAATTGCGCGGGAAAAACTAAACATGCGTATTCCTCTGGTCGAGGAAGTAAAGGTGATCAGGCCGTGATTAGGGCAAGCGAGAGACGCAAACAGCGAGCAGCTACAACACTGAAGCGTGAGCAGGCCGAGCCACCGCGCTATCGCGCCCGTCGCGTGACCTTACTTTTCCTGCTGTCGATTGCGGGGCTTGCGGTGATCTGGCGTGCCGTGGATCAGCAGATCTTTGAAACTGATTTTCTGCAACAAGAGGGTGATCGCCGTCATCTGCGGGTAGTGGAAGTGCCTGCCCACCGCGGCATGATACTGGATCGCAGAGGCGAACCCCTGGCCGTTAGTACTCCGGTAGATTCAATCTGGGCGAACCCTCGGGTGATAAGTACTAAATTGAAGGATTTGGCTCCGCTTGCCGCAGCCTTGGGCCGGGATGTGAAAGATCTGCGCAAGCAACTATTGCGTAGGCAAGACCGCTCATTTGTATATTTGAAACGGCGGGCCAATCCAGACTTGAGTGAGCGGGTGATGCAGGTTGTCCGTGATAAAAAGCTGGCCGGGGTTGAGCTGCAACGCGAGTATCGACGTTTCTATCCCAGTGGTGAGGTGTTTGCCCATGTGGTTGGATTTACCAATATAGATGATAAGGGTCAGGAAGGCATAGAGCTGGCTTATAACGAATGGCTCAGCGGAACCTCAGGTAGCAAGCGTGTCATCAGGGACGGGCGTGCTCGGGTGGTGGCGGATGTTGAAAATATACAATCACCCAAGCCGGGACAAACCCTGACCCTGAGCTTGGATTGGCGTCTGCAGTTTTTGGCCTATCGCGAATTAATGGCGGCGGTCAGCAAGCACAAGGCTCGTTCCGGCTCGGTTGTCGTTTTGGATGCCAAGACCGGCGAGGTCCTGGCCATGGTGAATCAACCGGGATTTAATCCCAATTCTGCCAACAAGAGTGGTGGTCGTATCCGCAACCGGGCCATGACAGATCTGTTTGAACCCGGTTCTACCATGAAGCCATTCATTGTTGCGACTGCACTAGAGCGTGGAAAGATTCACGCAGACGCCAAGGTTGATACCTCGCCTGGGCGGTACAAGGTGGGGCGTAACCTGATCAGGGATGTCCGGAATTATGGCTTGATAGATGTTGCAACGATAATCAGGAAATCCAGCAATGTCGGTATCAGCAAGATTGCTCTGACTATTCCATCACGCGATTTGTGGGAAAGCCTTAGCAATCTCGGTTTTGGCTCTTCCAGTTACAGCGGTTTTCCCGGAGAGGCAGGTGGTCATCTAGCAGCATTTCAACAGTGGTCCAAATTTGATCATGCCACCATCTCATTTGGATATGGACTATCCGTCACGCCGTTGCAATTGGCGCGTGCTTATCTGGTATTGGCAGCCGATGGAGTCAGTTTTCCCATAACTATGCTGCGGCAAGAAAAACCGGCAAAGGGCAAGAGGGTATTTAAGGCATCCACAGCCCGTATCGTGCGTTCCATGTTAGAAGACGTAGTTTCTTCAGGTGGAACCGCCCCGGCTGCCGCAATTAAGGGGTACCGGGTTGCGGGTAAGACCGGGACGGTACGTAAAAGTATCTCCGGTGGCTATGCAGAGGATAGGTTTGTTTCGGTGTTTGCCGGTCTAGCTCCGGCTGGTAATCCACGTTTGGTGATGGTGGTTATGCTCGATGAGCCAAGCGCCGGGAAATATTACGGTGGACTGGTGGCCGCGCCAGTGTTTTCAAAGGTGATGGGTGGTGCGCTGCGCCTGTTGAATGTATCGCCAGATGATCCGTCGCATGTGGGACTGCGCGTAGCAGAGTCCGTGGGGAGAAGGTGATGGAAACACAACAGACTCTTTCCGCATACAAGCTTGCTGATCTCCTGAGTGGTGTTACTGCCGCCAAGTTGGATGCGGAGTGTTCCATCAGCTCACTCAGTCTGGATAGTCGCGGTATTCAGCCAGGCGGACTTTTTCTGGCCTGCGCCGGTGGCGATCAGCATGGTATGGATTACCTGTCTCAAGCGCTGGAGAACGGTGCCGTGGCCGTGGCCTATGAACCGGATGAGAATTGGAACAAACAAAAGTTGGATGCAATGCCCGAAGACTTGGCTGTCCCAGTCATGGCAATTCCCAAACTGGGTCAGCTGGCAAGTGAGATTGCCGGACGTTTTTATCAGCACCCGAGTCATCACATGAGTGTGACCGGGTTTACCGGAACTAATGGCAAGACCAGCTGTGCCATGTTTTTGGCTCAAGCCCTCGGGGAGCACGCAAAATGCGGGATCGTCGGAACTCTCGGCAATGGATTTCCAGATGACCTTGAGCCCGGTACCCACACCACTCCAGGCCCTTTAGAGCTGCAACGCATACTGAATGATATGCGCCAACAAGATGCTCAGTCTGTGGCCATGGAGGTCTCCTCTCACGCCTTGGAACAGGGGCGGGTCGAGGCCATACATTTTGATGTGGTGGTATTTACCAATTTGAGCAGGGATCACCTGGATTATCACGGCAGCATGGAGGCCTACGGGGCGTCCAAAATGCGTCTGTTCAGAATGCCTGGTATTCGCTGTGCGGTGGTTAATCTGGATGATCCGTTTGGGGCTCGGGTGTTGGAGAGACTGCCTGCGGGTGTTTTAGCCCTGGGATATGGTCTTAACAACCAAGATGAGATCTCAGAACGGCTGGATGGATGGGTCTGGGCGCAGGACATTCAAATGAATGGACATGGCATGACGGTGCGGGTACAGACCAGCCGTGGTGATGGCGAGCTTCAGACCGGATTGCTGGGACGCTTCAATGTCAGCAACCTGTTGGCGGTATTAAACGTGCTGTTGTTCCGAGGTTATTCACTACAGGCGGCCCTGGAGCGGTTATCCACTCTGGAGACAGTGGCGGGCCGGATGGAACGCCTGGGTGGTGGAGATCTTCCCCTGGTTGTTGTGGATTATTCCCATACGCCCGATGCCCTGGAGCATGCTCTGATTGCGGCAAGAGCACACACCGATAGGCAGCTGATCTGTGTGTTTGGCTGTGGAGGTGACCGGGATAGCGGCAAGCGCCCGCAGATGGGAAAGATTGCCGAACGTCTGGCGGACCGGGTGATTCTCACCGACGACAACCCCAGGACTGAGGATGGCGACTGGATCATCACCGATATCCAGGGTGGGATGGAGCGGCCCAGCGGCGCCTTGGTGCAGCGTGATCGGGCTCAGGCCATCCGGACGGCTGTTGCTCAAGCCAGTGCCGGTGACCTGGTTCTGGTGTGCGGTAAAGGGCACGAAGATTACCAACTGGTGGGTGATCAGAGACTGGATTTCAGCGATCGCGAACAGGTGCTGCTGGCACTGGAGGAGACCGCTGCATGATGAGTCTTAGCCTGTCTGAATCCGCCCGACTAATCAACGGCCATCTGTTGGGGCAGGACGCCTCCTTTGCTTCGGTGAGTACGGACAGCCGTAACCTGAAGCCGGGGCAGCTGTTCGTGGCCCTGAGTGGACCAAACTTCGACGGGCATGATTATATCCCTCAGGTGGAGCAGGCCGGGGCGGCTGCCGCCATGGTTCAGCGCGAGTTGGATACCGATCTCCCCTGCTTGCTGGTGACGGATACATTGAAGGGGCTGGGTGCTCTGGCTTCAGCCTGGAGGACCAACAGCGGCGCCAAGGTTGCCGCCGTTACCGGGAGTAATGGCAAGACCACGGTCAAGGAGATGCTGGCCGCAATCCTGGCGCGCAAGGCTAGTGTCCTGGCGACAGAGGGAAACCTGAATAACGAGATCGGCCTGCCACTTACCCTGCTGCGTATCCAGGATCAGGAGTTTGCCGTGGTAGAGATGGGGGCGAATCATCCGGGCGAGATCGACATCCTGACCAGGATAGCCCAACCAGACGTTGCGTTGATAACCAACGCAGGCAGGGCCCATCTGGAAGGCTTTGGCAGTGTTGAGGGTGTGGCGCGGGCCAAGGCCGAGATCATCCAAGGATTGGGTGAGAAAGGGACCCTGGTATTCAACGCAGACGATGCATGGGCTGGACTCTGGCGCGAGCTTGCTGGCTCCAGACCGATAGTCACCTTTGGATTTGATCCGTCAGCAGATGTGTCTACCAACGAACATGAGTTGCGATCTGAGTGGCGCTCGGATGGTTTTTATAACTGCTTTTCGGTGCGGACACCTGAAGGCATGCTGGAGATCGAGCTTGGTTTGGCCGGCGTGCATAACTGTCGCAATGCCTTGGCTGCTATCGCCGTTGCCGGTTTTATGGGCGCCGATGCTGAGGAGATCAGGCAGGGGCTGGCTGCGGTAAGACCGGTTAAAGGTCGCCTCTGCCCGGTGGTTGCACGAGACGGAGTACATATCATTGATGACAGCTATAACGCCAATCCGGATTCGGTCGCTGCGGCGATTGATGTTCTGGCTGGGGTGGATGTTGCATCCGGGCGGCGCTTCCTGGTGTTGGGCGAGTTGGCTGAGGTTGGAGCGGATATAGATCGGGTTTACCAGCAGCTGGGTGAGCTGGCCAGAGAGGCTGGTATCGACCAGTTGTATGCGGTCGGTGCAGCAGCAGCGGTGGCCAATTCATTCGGCAGTGGTGGTCACGGTTTCCAGAAAAAAGAACAACTACTAGAAAAACTGAAAAATGAGCTGAGGTCTGGGGATATGGTATTGGTAAAAGGTTCACGTGCTGCTGGAATGGATGTTGTGGTGAATGTACTTAGCAGTGGGGAGGAGAGCTGATATGTTGCTCTATCTAGCCGAGTATCTATCCCAGTTTAATTCGGGGTTTAACGTATTCCAGTACCTGACCCTGCGGGCCATCCTGGGTGCCCTCACCGCACTGATCATATCCTTCGTGGTCGGCCCGGTGATGATACGCAAACTCAGTTTTCACCAGATAGGCCAGACCGTACGGGACGATGGTCCCGCCAGCCACCTCTCCAAGGCCGGTACTCCCACCATGGGTGGAGCCCTGTTGTTGGTGGCGATAAGTGTGAGTACCCTGCTCTGGTGTGATCTGGGTAATCGCTATGTCTGGGTAGTGTTGTTGGTGACCCTGCTGTTCGGTGCCATTGGGTTCTATGACGATTACAAAAAGATTGCGCTGAACGATTCCAGGGGTCTGATCGCCCGTTACAAATATCTAGCCCAGTCACTGGTCGGACTTGGCGCCGCGCTGTTTCTTTACTTTACTTCCGTCCTGCCTACCGAGACGCAGTTGATCATTCCGTTTTTTAAGGATGTGGTGATCGATATGGGTCCATGGTTCGTGGTCTTTACCTACTTTGTCATAGTTGGCACCAGCAATGCGGTAAATCTGACCGATGGTCTGGACGGTCTGGCAATCATGCCAACCGTGTTGGTGGCTGGTGCCCTGGGTATCTTTATATATGCATCCGGCCATGCCCGGATTGCAGATTATCTGCTGATTCCCTACCTGCCCGGTCTGGGTGAGGTGGTAATTTTTTGCGGGGCCGTGATCGGCTCCGGTCTTGGTTTTCTCTGGTTTAACGCATATCCGGCCCAGGTGTTTATGGGTGATGTGGGGGCCTTGGCCCTGGGCGCCGCCCTGGGAATCGTGGCGGTGGTGGCGCGTCAGGAATTGGTGCTGTTAATCATGGGTGGCGTGTTTGTCATGGAGACGGTATCGGTGATCTTGCAGGTGGCCTCATTCAAGCTCACCGGGCGGCGCATCTTCCGCATGGCGCCACTGCACCACCATTTTGAGCTCAAAGGCTGGCCCGAACCCAGGGTCATCGTCCGCTTCTGGATTATCACGGTAATCCTGGTACTGATCGGCTTGGCGAGTCTGAAGATTCGTTAGAGATGAATTTTGCTATGCAAATTGAGGAGAGTCGCATGCAACAGGGGGGGGTAAAGGAATACAAAACTCTGATTGTCGGTCTGGGCAAGACCGGGCTCTCCTGCGCGCGCTATCTTGCGGACCAGGGCATTGCTGTGGCGGTAACAGATACCAGAGAGCAACCGCCGGGGCTTGAGGCCTTGAAGGCGGATCTGCCGGATCTGGCGCTGTTTCTGGGTGGATTTGACGCGTCTGTGTTTGAGGCGGCCGCGCGTTTGGTGGTGTCTCCCGGGGTTCCCGTGTCTGAGCCGTTGATCCGTGCGGCGATGGAGCGAGGTGTGCCTGTGGTTGGGGATATAGAGATCTTCGCTCAGGTAGTGAACGCACCCGTGGTGGCAATAACCGGTTCTAATGGCAAGAGCACAGTAACTACCCTGGTCGGTGCCATGGCGGTAGAGGCCGGGCTGAATACCAGGGTTGGCGGTAACCTGGGTGAGCCGGCTTTGGATCTGCTGGACCAGGATGCAGAGCTTTACGTCCTGGAGCTGTCGAGTTTTCAGATGGAGACCACCAGTTCTCTGCGTCCCAAGGCTGCCGTGGTACTGAATATCTCTTCTGATCATATGGACAGGTACTCTGGTGTGGATGCGTATGCCAAGGTCAAATCAGATATCTACAGCCAATCGGAGATAGGCGTGTTCAATCTAGACGACCACAGGGTAGTGGCCATGCGCAAAGGGCGCGAAAGTGAGCTGCTCTATACCCTGGGCGAACCTGAAGCAAACTGTTTTGGCCTGCGTCAGGTGGATGGCGTGGAGTGGATCTGCTATGAGCAGAGGGCCATGTTGCCTGCTGCGGAACTATTGATGCCCGGACGGCATAATCTTAGTAATGCCTTGGCCGCACTGGCTCTGGGAAGCGCCATAGGTCTGCCTGAGGGCGCAATGCTGGATGCGTTGAAGCAGTTCCGTGGCCTGCCTCACCGCACCCAGTTTGTTGCAGAACACGCCGGGGTCTGCTGGTACAACGACTCCAAGGGTACAAATGTAGGCGCATGTATTGCGGCCCTAATGGGGTTTGATGGCGCAGGCAAGACGGTGCTTATTGCTGGAGGTGATGCCAAGGGCGCGGATTTTTCAGCCCTATCGCCGGTGGTAGACCAGACTGCACGGGCGGTGATTCTGATAGGTCGGGATGCCCCGCATATCGAACAGGCGTTAACCGGACCGGTGCCGGTATTGCACGCCGAAACTATGGAACAGGCAGTTTCAATCGCGGCGGAACAGGCCAAGAGTGGCGACCGGGTTCTGTTATCGCCCGCCTGCGCCAGCTTCGATATGTTCAGCGGCTATGAACAGCGTGGAAAGGTGTACATGGACGCGGTTATGAGGTTGTGCAAATGAGCGCCGCCGTCCGTACCCAAGCCAGCTCTGAGATGGAGGGGTTCCATATCCCAGATCTCGATTATTATCTGATCGGTGCGGCCTGTGCTCTGCTGGGTTTAGGTCTGGTGATGGTTGCTTCAGCATCCCTGCATCGTATCGACGGCTCTCCGTTTTACTTTGTTTTAAGGCATCTGATGGCGATTGGCGTGGGTGCGGTGGCTGCTCTGGTGGTATTTCAGATACCGGTAAGGCAGTTGCAAAAGATGGGAGTGCCACTCTATCTGTTTGGCCTTGTTCTGCTGCTGCTGGTTCTGGTCCCAGGGCTGGGGCGAGAGGTGAACGGCGCCACCAGATGGATACCGGTGGGTGCTTTCAGTCTGCAAAGTTCCGAGTTTATGAAGTTGTTTTTGGTGGTGTACCTCGCCGGCTATCTGGTGCGTAGGCAGTCGGAGGTTACGCATACGGTATGGGGATTTATCAAACCCATGATACTGCTGGTGCTAGCCTGTTCGTTGATCATGATTCAGCCCGATTTCGGAACCGCCACGGTACTGTTGGTCACCGCGCTTGGGATGCTGTTTCTCGGCGGAGTTCCGGTGTGGCAGTTCATGATTCTGATTGTCCTGGCGGGGTCTGCATTGTTCACCCTGGTTATCTTCTCACCCTATCGCCTACAGCGGGTAACAACCTTTCTGGACCCGTGGGCGGATGTTCAGGACAGCGGCTATCAACTGGCTCAGGCATTGATTGCGTTTGGTCGGGGCGAATGGTTTGGGGTAGGTCTGGGTAATGGCATCCAAAAACTGTTCTACCTGCCGGAGGCCCACACAGATTTTTTGATGGCGGTGATTGGAGAAGAGCTGGGTCTGATGGGGACCCTGCTGGTGGTGTTGCTGTTCGCAGTGATTGTCTGGCGGGCCTTTTCCATCGGCGTCCGGGCAGAGCAGATGCAACAGCGGTTTGCCTCATACATGGCCCAGGGTTTTGGTCTGTGGGTAGGTATGCAGGCCTTCATCAATATAGGGGTGAATATTGGCTTGTTGCCGACCAAGGGGCTGACCCTGCCACTGATGAGTTATGGCGGC
>SWBX01003762.1_pt2 | contig 12630 bp, 9 predicted proteins | sample 4693051 | NCBI WGS metagenome assembly SWBX01 (sample SAMN10267272, study PRJNA491770) | bioreactor metagenome | isolation source: DHS bioreactor inoculated with marine | place: Japan: Omine Ridge, Nankai Trough | reverse complement strand
TGTTACGTCCCACCCTTCATGACAGATCAAATCCCGGTATAATTGACATGCGGGAACGGGTCATTCCCCAAACCCAATAAATTCAATCGTTCCCGAGGGGGTGTTCCGGTATATACTATACAATGGGAACGGGTTACTTTAACGCAGTGGATTTTTGGGTTTATCGCATTAAGGGTTACCTGATGGGTGAGAGAAAAATGGGTGAAGCATATAGCCTCACCCATCAGTATAACCCCCGGCCCGGCGCTCAGGTCGGTCCCCACCGTTGCCCTATCCTCCGGCCGGAAAATGAAATGTGATTATGTTGAGTTCACAGGCATCCATCCATTATCAGTTCGAGTAGCCAGCCCTTCGTTTTCCAGATCCATGAGAATTTGTCCCACTGTTTGGTTCCTGGCTTTGACGATTTGTCGCAATTTCACCTGGGATAAAGGGTGTTGATTTTGATTCATAATTTCCAGGACTTGGTTTTTAAGTGTTCTATTGTTTGTCTGGTCACAGACAAGGTTCTTTTCCATATTTTGGCTGATGATATTGAGATGTGGTGCGTTTTCGGCATCAGCCAGTTCCAGTAAGAACGGTTCTGGAGATTGAGCAGTGCGATGTTCCACGGTCAGTTCGAGATGGTGAGATCGACATTGCATATAGAGTGTAACATCGGTCCAGGCATGAAAGTCTGTGCTGCCTCGAAGCGCTTGTCCGGGTCGGAGTCCCGCCCTGTTTTTCCTGGCGTGATGGACCAGTGCGATGGCCATTCGAAACTCCCGTTGTAATCCTCTGAGCTTTCCCAGAATAGCGGACACTTCCGCTGCTGAATTTTCATCAATGGCGGTATGAAGCCTTACAAAAGGATCGAGAATCAATAATGCCGGTCGATGTATGGAAATGGTATTTTGCAGTCGAAGAAAATCTTGAGATTTATTCAAATGCATCTGATTGACGGTGATGATGCCCAGATCCAGATCAATCAGAGAAATGCCTCGAGATTTACAGATGCCTGCCAGTCTGAGTCGGATATCGGGGAGATTGTCTTCAGCGGCATAGACTAAAACCCGACACTGGGACGACACCTGGAATGTCCCGAGACAGGCGGTATTCGATGCCAGGGATACCGCGAGATCCAGGGCAAGCCAGGTTTTAAAGCTCTTGGCGGCACCGCCGATGATACCGACGCCTTCCAGTGGCCATAAGCCTTCAACCAGCCACCGGTGGCATTCCTCCCGGATGGGCAGATCATGCGCGGATGTCACGGGAAATGGATGGTTCACGCCAGGACCAGTTCCCGAGCTTGCTCAATGATACGTTCACAGATGATGTCCTTGTCTTCTTCATGAGCCACCCGCAGGGCTGTCGTCAGAAGTTTTCCGGCAACACGCGGGATTCCCTGACTGATGTGAAATACTGCATCCATAGCCATTTCGCCTACTATCTGCCGGGTACAACCCGCCGCAGAGAGGCAGGCCGTAACATAATCAGACAGCGCAGGCTGATTCATGGGCTCGATGTGGATGCGCAGGTGGATTCGGCTCATCAGATGACGGTATTGCGTCTGATTCAGTATCCGCACCAAATGTGAGTCACCTACAAGCCAGACCGTTAGAATTTCCCGGCTGTCAAAGATGAAATTCATGAAAGCGCTTAGAGAATTCAGGAAATCACCGGTCAGTTTATGGGCATCATCGATGACTAAAATCACCTGCTGATCATTTTCATCATTGAGTTTCAGAAGATGCTGCTTAAGTTCCCGCCAGAGCGTTGATCTGCGAAATGCGGGGACAAGACCCAGATGCCAGGCAAGGGACCGGTACATATCATTGGCTCCAGCCTGGGAATCCTCCAGATACAAAACCGGATACCGGTGATCGGGTAATGCCTGGATGATGGCATGCAGGCATGCCGTTTTTCCCACCCCGGACGAACCGGTCAAAAGACCCACCCCCCGGTCGCTGAGCAACCACTTGAATCGTTCCCGTAATTGCTTCAATCCGTCACTTTCAAAGACATTGTTTCTGAGAAATCCTTTGTTAAATGGATGATGGGATAATCCGAATCGATCCCGGTAATCTGTTGTGTTCATATTTCTTCTCCTTTTTTGGGTTCTATCCAGGTTTTTCGTGTCCGGATCAGTGGATCCACCAAGGGATTCCCGGATGTATTTTTGGGGGATTGCGGCCACCAGCGGCGCCGATGCGTATTGCCCTCCAGATCTACAGGCGTTGCCGCTCCTCTGTGTTGATCGTCTTCCCAGACTTCCACTCCCTGGGGCAGCTCTTCGTTCATAAATCGCAGTTCCACCTTGTTCCGTTTCACTGTAGGCGGAATCTCCAGAATATGACCCTTCAGACGGACGGTACCGTCTCTGTGCACCACACGATTGATTCGTGTCTTCCATAATGCAATAAAATCAAAACCAGGACTGATGCGGCGATGCTCGATTTGAGGCAGTAAATCCATGAAACATTGCCAAGGCGCTTTGCCCGTCAATCCGGAATGCAACTTTTTGTGATACGTGGAATGGATCCATCGCCACAGTATGCTATTTAAATTCTCCAGACTTTGGAGATCCTGTGGCTGTAAATATCGCTCAAATCCAGATCTCAGCGTGGCAAACCATCGCTCAATGCAGCCTTTGGCCGCGCCATCCCGGACCGGTGCAAACTTAAGATGGATGCCCAGGTGCGCACAGGTTCTGACAAGACGGCCGTCCACATATCCTGAGCCGTGATCCACATACACACGCTTGCAGATTCCCCGCACTTCCAAGGCCTGACGGAATGTGGAAAGAATATCCAACGCAGATTCCGAAAACCGGTATTCTGCATGCATAATGGCTCGGGTTGCATTGTCCATCCATGCGATAAGATACGCTTTGCGACCCTGCACAGGGTGCCTTGAATGCATCACATCCCCCACCCACATCTCCATGGGAAACGAATACCGGAAAGGCAGCCGTTGCTGTTTCCAGCCCCGGTCCCGACCCGGACGACCGCTGAGACCATGCCGCTGAAGAAACCGGTGGACCGTTGAATGTTTCAGTTTCCCTTGCGGCGATTCACCTGCATCCTCCAAAATGCTGATCAGCAATGGAATAGACATTTCAGGATTGGATTTCTTGATCGCTATGATCCGATCCGACAGAGCCGGATCAAGGGCTTTGCTTACATTCTTGTCACAACGATCCTTGGGTTTCAGTCCGGAAAATCCTCGGAGTTTGTAAATGCCAAACCACCTGTTGAGCGTGGATTCAGATATCTCGAATGGCTCCTCCTGCCAGGGGACACGATACTTTCGCGTCGCCAGTTGCTGCATCCGGGCACTCTTTTCTCCCCACACCAGGTCACCATGCAGAAATTCGCTGATCAGCCCGTAACGAAACAACGCTTTGGCTTCTTTTTCGTCATTTTCCATCTCTTTCCTCCTTGAATTCGAAAATTAAGGAGGGCGGCCACCCTCGAAGATCGGCTCCTCGAAGCGATTTTCAGGAAATCACAAAGCGTCTCCCAGAATCGAGGGACACCTTTGGTGGGTCGCGATCGCGGGATAACGCCGACGGGGTGAAGCCCCGGTTTTAGCCCGTTCACACCGGGACGGAAAGAACAGCCCCACATGACTTGCAGCACAACACCTGATTGCTTCCAATAACCGGGAAACATTGCTGCACCACTCAGAAAACGCACCGCGAATTGCGCCGCTGCTTTGGGCTACAAACCACCACGCACGAAACCGATCCATCCATCGTTTCTGGGTGCGACGGTGCGGAGCAAAATCCTTGGCCTGCTTTCCGGTGAGTCTACCCAATACAACTTCCGCCACGACTTCAGCATCGTACAATAGATCCGGAATCACGATCTCAGGCATCAGGCAAAGAGTCTTACCGCAGCATTGGCATTCTACTCGCCAATACCACAACGCTTGCCATTCGTGCCATGTCTTCAGCACAGAACGACTCCGCCAGCCGTTTCCATGTAGTACATCACCGTCACAAAGAATACAGCTCTTCGGCTTGAGGATTCTGAATTTTGCACGCACATCCTCGCCCGGCGGGTCTTCACCTCGCAGTGATTCAAATAATCTCTTGTCACTTGAAGATATTTCCACAATAATAACCATAATAATGGAGGGTTTAATCGATCTGCTCCATTTACTACGCGCCGGTTTTCTGCAAAAAAATCATTGGGCGCGTAGTTTTTTTACCCCCCAATTCACCTCCTCCCAGATCGCACAATATCTGAGATAAAGAATTTTGAAAATTTGTTAGTTACTGCGAGATGGGAATAGGGTGGGACAAGTTATGTCTGTGGGACGTGACAGATACAACCCCTTGTCGTTGAAGTCCGATGAAAGCTGCTGTTCTCTAATATGGAATTTAGAGAGTTTCCTGTCAACTTGACTTGTGTTAACAGTTTACAGAAGAGCAATCACCGCCAGGATCGTCCCAATAACTGTGAACAGGCCGAAAATGATATTCAGCCAGAACAGTGTCCGGGTGAGTCTCTTGTTCGATTCAGAAACATCGTTCATGGTAGTTATCAGATCCTCTTTACACTTGACGGTTACCGCCATTTTTAATTGTTCGTGTACACGAGATTCTACCCCTGCTCCACTCGAAAGAAAATATTCAACTATCTCCATGGCTGATTTATCTTTGATGTATGCATCACCTTTCATTTTAACCTCCGTGAGAAAACATCCTTATTCTGGTATCTGCCATTTTAGCGCTGTAGTCAATATGAAACATTCCTCTTCAGGTTCTGATTGTGGCAATCACAGACTGAGTGAATATAGAATATCTCAAACCAGTAATTCTCAATCGCGGAAATTACTGGTCGCATCCAGGTTGCGTCAGTCTCTATGATTGAATTAACTAGTATTTTCCAGAAAAGCACTAAAATTCAACAAGTTGAAGGATAATTCTCCATACTTTTTCAGTGTTAAGCTCCGATGAATCAGCACTCAAAACGCAATCACCAGGGGTTTGAGCCTTTCGCTGTGTGGGAAAACGATTACTCTCTTGACAGAGATTTCTTTTTGGAGTAATCATTCTATTTGTTATGTCAAATTGTCCCTGAAGGGACTTGTAAATTTTTATCTTGGGGTGATTCATGAAGAAGATTCTTTTTTTTAGTGTGATTGTTGTGTGTTTATCTGTGTCTTCCGGCTGGGCGGCAAGTGATTCGAACGCGATGGATGATATTGGATTTGACAGCTCGTATGCGTATTACAAATCGGGCAATGAAACAATTAATATGCAGAACGGGAATCTTACATTGAGCATCCCGGTTTCGCCTGTCTACCCTGGTCCGGAAGGTTCAGGATTGAATCTTCAGTTGATAGCGTTCTACAATTCGAACAATTGGCGCTATGAGAGAAAAATAATGACTTGGCCTGAAGATGCAGATCCAAATGTTGGTTACTACATGGATGATGTTGTGGACTATGAAAAGATGTACTTTTCGCCTGTCGGGTTCGGATGGCAATTGCACATGGGAAGAATTTTTCGGATGAAAAAGAAGTTTGGTGATAATTGCTCTTCCATCCAGTATTATTATGAAGATCCGTCAGGCGGTATGCATGATTTCGGTCCGTACATGTGAGAATGGATACGAAGACGGAATTTTCCGTGCGCAGGACGGTTCTGATTACCGTCTTGTTGTAAACGGTTTTGGAACCGCTGCCCATGAAATGGTTATGTTCGATGGATCCGGACTCTCCTATCATTTCAGCAGCACAGCTCTCAAACTGCCAATGTTGCCGAATTCCTGTCAGGGTTTCGGGCTTCCCGAGGATCACGATGATCGCGTCTTTTATGTGACGAAGATCGGGAGTTACAACAGAAAAGCCAGTATCGAGATCGAGTATCACAATGAAGGTGGAGAATTTGAATTTTATTATGGGCATCTGATAAAGAAAATTACTGCACCATTCGGCAGGACACTGGAATTCTGGTATTCCGACGTTGTGATCCCAATGAATGAAGAGTATTCGATAAAATTCCCGCAATTGGAAAGCATTATCATGCCCGGTTTTCAGGGTTCTACTATCGAATACACCTTCGAGCATCTGAACAATCCGGTCACGATCTATGAGCCTTGGGGTGAGGCGGATTGTAGAATCGATTCTGATAGTTTTGTGGAGTATGATGTTCACTTAACCAATCAGATTATATTGACTGGGATTCAGTTGCCTGAACCAGGGTACAGGCATGGTTTTGATTACGGGATCGCCGGGCCAAACACCGGGGAGATCGAACGTTACAGGGATCCACTCGGCACTTCGACGGAATATGCGTACAAGAATGTTTTCCATGTTTCGGGAATTTGGGAACACTCTTCCACGAACACAGATGATGGATCCTGATGGGAATGAAACTGTTTATGAATGGCAACACGTCGAGTACTATTGTCCGGATTCGGATTGTCCATCGGATCCATGGTGCTATAACTGGTGGCGGCAAGGCGAGGATGGTAATTTTTATATTTGTCCGCTGGATGATAACTCTCTAAATGGCCGGCTGCGCAACATCAGTTTTTATCAAGGCGATGCTTTGGACCAGAACCTCAGGAAAAAGGAAATCCTGAATTATTATTATAATACTGAATGCGGCTTCCCCAGCCCTCAATGTTATGAAGGTGCACATGAGGGACAAGGACTTGGTTGTCACTGGAATCAACACATCATGAGAGCAAATATCCGGCATGGATCAAAAGAAACACGACTTTACGGACCATCTGGTCTGAGCGGCGGTTACGTTGTGATGAGAGAGACGGTGGACACATACGACGATTACGGCAACGTAACGCAGAGCACTTCTCATGTGGAAGGATTGTACGATATAGTGGTGAATCGTGAATATCAAGTTGTCGAAGAACTCTATGAGGATAATCCATCAGGCAGCAGATACAAAAAGGATTTTCTCACCTTGGGAATTATGACACAAAATGGAGATTTGATTTCCAAAACCAAATATTCCGAGCATGGCAGCGCAGAAGGCCGCATCGGCGACAAGAAAATGTACTCGAGCGATGGTGTGTTTGTCCAGGTGGAATACGATTATGATAATGGTGAAGATGAAGGAAATGGTCCCAGATACAAAGAACTCAAATCGGCGTCATGGAAAAATGCGCTGATGTCTGAATCCGGTCAATATTCGGATTTTGTCACAAAGTTCACATTTGAATCCGGCGTTATGGATCAAAAGTACATCGAGGATGACGAGGGAACACTGTTTCTGGTCAGAAACGAGATCGATGCAAACACCGGATTGATTAGGACTTCCACGGATGCTTCCGGCAATGTGACAGCATTCGAATATGATGGGCTGAGCCGGATGTGGCACATCAATCCACCGGGTCCTGATCGTCTGTCCATCACAGTTCAGTTTGAGAACCAGGGAAAAACGATCCGATATGAGCGAACCGATTGGAATGAGTACACGTTACCTTTTCAGACTTTCAAGTTAGACGATATGGGTAACATTGCATTCCACCAGCAGTGGGTTTATGATGAAGCCGGCTATAATCCCAAGACAATGGTGGAATCGAAGTTTGACTGGCGCGGCAATGAAATTATTTCCATGTATCTAGGCAATCCAGGTAATTTAACACACACCTATTACGACTGCCTGAACCGGATTTGGGGGATTGACGATCCCGATCCCAATTGTACGATCTTTTCTTACGAATTGCATTCCGACGGCGCAATTCAACAAAAGAAAATAGTTACGGATGACGAAAATGTAACCCGAACCTATTACTCGGATCTAAGAGGCAATTTACGGGAGGTGGTGGTTTCTGACGAAACGCGACAGTCGGGCAACGCCACATACGATTATGATGCCCGCAACAACCTGATCCGTGTGGAACGTGGCGATCGCGTACGCCAATTCATGTATGACTGGCTAAATCGCATGACACAATCGCTTGAACCGGAGACCGGTCATAATTATTTTATGTACTATCCGGATGGGAAACTCATGTTGGGATCCTATGATCCGGATTATCTCGCTAACGGTACCAAAGCATTTTGGTATGATTCCAGGAACAGGTTGTCTAAAGTAAAGCACCTGTTTACCGGCACTTTTGAAACAGTCAGTGAATTGAATTACGATGATCCGTTGGTCAACTTCGACAACGGATCTGAAAATGGGATAGATGTGAATCCCCGGAACTACTTGGGACGATTGACCAGCCGGAAGGATTACAATTTTGCGAATGGTGCGCTCACAGGGGAAACACAGTTCGCGATGTCATACAACGTCCACGGACAGCTTACCGACGAATGGATTCAGGCGAAATCCGGTAGTTTTGTATCGGATGTGTTCCGTACGGGTTACAGTTACAATGACTGGGGCGGCACCTCGCTGATCCAATATCCGGCTGCGGGGTTCTATGTCTCATACGGCAACGAAGGTGCCTGGACCAAGAATGTAAAATTACTGGACAACACGCATCCAGAGGGCATTCGGGATATCGCCAGGACAGTATATTACAATCCTACTGGGACACTTCGGGAGATTCAATACGACAACAACGCCATCATGGGATTAATACCGGACAACCGGAACCGCACCGAATGGAACAGCGCCATAGATGATGAAAGCAATGTTCTTTTTCATAAGCAGTACAAATATGATCAGGTGGACCGGATCACGCAGATCGGAAACCCAATCACGCAGATCGGCAAGAAATATATATATCATACGGATGGCAGTCTTGATCAAGTGACGGATCTTAGCGATTTTGTTCTGGTTGATTACGAATACGACAATAACGGGAACATGACGGATCGGGTTGTGACCAACGATGTAGACAGAACCTTCCAGGATGTCGCTTTTTCCAATTACAACCGTGTGACAACGGCGTTCAATGGCAAGACATTTAATTACGACTTCCGAGGAAATGTAACATTCAATCCCATCACAAATGACAATTATCTCTTCAACTATGACAACCGCCTGATGGAAGTGTACGGTGATGAGCTCAACGCGCAGCACCACAAATTTGTATACGATGGAGATGGCTGCAGGCGTCTTCATGTTTTGGATGATTCCATTGAGATGATGTTCTACGATCAGTCCGGTACCAGTTTAATGGAAAAACTCACATATCTCGTTGATAGCGAAGACGAAGCAAAGGTAGTCAAGGATGAATGTTACATCAATCTTGGGGCAAATAACCTCGCCCAATTCGACTACTTTGAGCCCGTGGTGACAATCGGTTTTCCAACGAATCCGGAGATGTCGACGATTTATCCGGGTGAGGAATTTGCTGCAGATTTTACGTACGAGTATCACGGAGAAGATACAGAGGTTTTCGTGATTGTCATGCTGGAAGTGGCAGGAAAAATGTTTTTCTGGCCGGATTGGAAACTTTGGGATGACGGCCCCACAATAACTCCCATGACCCTTTCTGCAGGCCACGGCCGCATCCCGTTCATTGATCCCGTAACTTTTGAGTCGTTACCCGATTGGGAAGGTCTTCGGTTCTATGCGTTTTTTGCGACATCCCAAGTGCAGGGCGTCGTCAGCGTATTCGGAAATATGGCTGTCCGTGAATTTGCTCTATCCAGTGGGATAGGCGATTACTATGTTGCGCCGGGACCTGTTAATGGAAAAGGCAAAAAGGACGACCCGTTCAACGACATCAACTATGCAATACAGAAGGCTGAAAACGATCCGGGGCACCAGATCATCAAACTGTTGCCCGGTACTTACGAGTTGGGAATAGATGAACACGTTATCATTGGAGATTCCGAGGTATCTCTGATCGGATCCGGGCAGAACCGCACATTCATCACCAGCGTGGATCCGGAAAGTACCATTGGATTCACCAACAATCAAAACGTTGTGTTGCAGGGATTCACCAGCAGCATCAATATAGCGTGTGATCATTCTATGCCGGAGATCCGGAATGTCAGGCTTATCAACAACGACTCTCTGGTCGGGTTGTGGGCGATCAATCACTCGGCACCCATTCTCAGGAACTGCCTGATTACGGGTTATTTCGAAGGCGTCGTGCTCCAGGAATCGTCTGCAGAGATATACAACTGCACTATAGATTCCTGCATATTGGCCGATCCCGACAATCCAGACCTTCCCGGATGCGGCGTTGCCGCGTCCTGCGATAACCATGATGGGTACGTATGTGGTGAAGCAAAAAGCGTGATTATCGAAAATTCCATCATAACGAATAATGAAATCGGCATTGCTATCGGCAATAACGTTAACCTGTCGGTTTCTTACTCTAATATTAATGGGAATATTTTAGGCAATTTTGTGGGTGCTGACTCCCAGATCGGTATTAATGGTAATATCTCCGTTGCCCCGAAATTTACCACAAAGGGTGACGATCACTATTATTTAAGTTCTATGAGTGCCGGTCAATCCGTGAACAGTCCATGCATCAACGCGGGTGTCATTGCCTTCGATCTGCGTAAAGCCGTTGGCGGTACCACACGAACCGACGGCGTGTTCGATCAGTGTAGACGGGATATGGGATATCATTATCCGCGAACCGGCGAATTGGTGGGTGTCCGGAATATCGACAACGATGTGTACGAGCTGGACGATCCGAAATCACTTCTGAAGTCCCTGGTCACCACCAGCAAATCTGAGAAGGATCCAGAACTTGATCTCACCATGCTTTACAGTGCGGGTCCTAAGGATCTTATTTTTATAGATGAACTGGAAGGAATCGGGAATGAGTTGAAAATCCTGGTATCTGAGGATTGCGGATTAGTTCAGAGCGCAGGCACAGGCGATTCGACTACTGTGAAGGACGCCGCCATTGGCGATATGGATGGTGACGGTACGCTGGATGTCGTGGTTGCAGACGATACCGGTGCATCGCTGTATCTCAATGACGGAGCTGGACTACTGACATTCGATCAAAAGAAACAGGAATATGTTCCGAATAAAGTCGAGACTCTGGATTTCGACCGGGACGGGAAGCGGGATATCGCGCTGGCAACTGAACAGGGTGTGATGATCCAGAGAGCGGACGATTATCTGGCTTATACCGCATACCAGTTGATCCCGTCGGGCGATACAATGGATATGGCATGGTCGGATTTCGACGGAGACGGCGACGAAGATCTCGTGGCCATAGATGCAACTGGCAGCGTACAGTTCTTCCGGAACGATCGAATGAGCGGATTCCACAGTGTGGGCAATCCGGTCCGTGTCATGAACAGCGGCGATCTTACGGTCAGGGATGCCACAAACGATGGTCAACTCGATGTGCTGGTGGAGGTCACGCCCACTGTGTACGAGATCGTGGAGGTAAAAGACATCTTTGGCAGTCAACCGCTTCCGGAAGCCGGTCAGCGGGAGATGCGCTTTGTACTGTTCGATCATCTGGGAAGTGCGAAGATGCTGCTTAACGATCAATGCGATGTGGTCTGGCCGGATTCCCAATCAATTGCAGCAAATGAATTGCTGCCCTTCGGCCAGGAAATGGAGGTCAGACCCGACACCACGGAAAAGTCCTACAACTTGAATTTCACCAACAAGGAGATTGACCGGGCTTTGGAACTGAACTATTTCGGTGCCAGATACTATCATCCGGGACTGCCCCGGTTTATCTCTCCCGATCCGGTGAGTGGGACACTGGGGATTCCGTTGAGTTGGAACAGGTATTTGTATTGCCGAAATGATCCCGTGAATTTGATTGATCCGAGTGGGGAAAATGCGGTGGTTACTCAAGAAACTGACGCTCAATGTAATGTCACGGGTTACACAGTCTCTGTTTCAACAGAATATGTTTATGATTCTAATTCTTATACTGCTGATCAAGCAGGCCAAGTTGCTGCCAATCTTGAAGAAATTGCTTCAAATTATTGGAATTCTCAGGATGCTACAAATGAAGGTATTCCGGTGACATTTGAGTTCACATACTCTGTAAGGTCAACATCAGAATCCGCTACTTCCGGCTTTGATCAGCTTGCCATTGATCCGGGTCAGGGGACGAGTAATATCGTCATGACAATGGTTTCTGATCCTAGCAAAGCTAACCCAGTTGATACGGGTACAATTTTCATGGGGAATGGGAATAATCCAACCTCCCCACCAATAACAGGTGTGATGCCTCACGAACGCGGACATCAGATGGGACTACGCGATATGTATTCTGGACCGGTTCCCATAAACAACACTCCTGCGGGTGATATTATGAAATTCTGCCAACCCAATAATTCTGGAGCACAATGGACTCCGTTCATTATTCAGGGTACGACGAACTGGAACGTGAGAAGGAATTAAAATATAATGATCAAAACAAGAAAATTCTTGATTTTCGTTTATCTTCTGGCGATTCTGATTTTGGTTTCATGTCGTACACTTCCGGATAAATTGGATCATAATGGTATTTGTCAGAAAATTATGAATGCAGATCAAAAGGAACTGAATACAATCTGTCAGCTCCTGCTTGATGAAGAGACCAATAGCATAGAAATGCTTATTGAATGTTTAAAGGATGATTCTGAACTGAAGACGCCACTAGTTAAATTGAAGGTAAAATACCATTGGGAAGAACAAATCTACTTAAGTCCTCGGACTATAAGTGACTTGAGTCTGACTTTGCTGGCAATAAAATTGGAAAAATGGCAATATCTGACACTCCAGAATACAGCTGT
>SWBX01002012.1_pt1 | contig 12655 bp, 16 predicted proteins | sample 4693051 | NCBI WGS metagenome assembly SWBX01 (sample SAMN10267272, study PRJNA491770) | bioreactor metagenome | isolation source: DHS bioreactor inoculated with marine | place: Japan: Omine Ridge, Nankai Trough | reverse complement strand
ACCAGCAATACTATACCAGCAATACTATACCAGCAATACTATACCAGTAACACTATACCAGTAACACTATACCAGCTGGTCAATAGGGACCATATCACCCACATCCATTAGACTGGACATTGCATGAGTATCTATCCTGAATCCCTGTTCCTGGGCCACTGCCATGGGATTGGTGCCACCGGCAACCACAACCCCGAAATGGTCCCGTTCCACACTCACTCCCAGAACATCGGTATTGGGCTCACCCACTTCCAGGATACCACTAAAACCCACCGAGACCATATCATCCAGTATTTCTTCCACCCTATCCCTGGCATTCATAGTGATCTCCCTGAGGTTGGCAAGTATCTTGCCCGAGCCGATGGTAAGCATATCACTCACCGAAGTCAGGGATTGGGACATCAGTATCTCCAGGGGATCGATAGTAGTGCTGTCGTACCTGACCAGGTCAGTGAAACGCACTGGATTTCCCTCCTTTACTTCTACCAAACCGCCAAATCGTGGTTTTACCGGAATGCCGTGCTTTAAAAGTATGCCATCCACCGTGATACTGCAGACTGTTGCGATGCCGTACTTGCCATTGGGGATGATAAAATCATTCACTGATTCGCCGGATGACAGCATCTTTACCAGCGGACTGACTGTCAATCCACTAAGCATTACATCACGGAAAATGGGCAGGATATTATCGACATCCTCACTATCTATTAAGGAAATATTGGTCACAATCCTGCCTGAACCGGACGATGGGTCGAACGAGACACCATATATCAGGTCCTCGATATTTGAAAGTGTAAATACAATCTGTTTCCCATTTATACTTCTTAATGTTTTTACTGCCATTACTCTCACCGGATGGTCTGATCACATAATAGATATGGTCTGGAATATTGTATGTAACACATTAAAAGGATGCCTATTACTAAAGAAATATATTATAAACCATAACTCCTGTTAAGACGATATGCTTCCTTCGAAAGTAAAGGATTGGATGGTAGCTGGTTTATGGGAAGATATGGACCAGGCCATCTACTCAGTCAATAAGTTAAAACTTTTAAACGGAGCCTACTGGTTCTGGCTCATGTCAGATTATGACCAAAACAACCCTAGAATGCTTCAGGTACTTGTCAGCTGCGGGGCTCTTGATTATAACCTGAACGATAAACATTTCACCAATAAGCAATCAGGTGATGAGAAATTTACATGCTATTGCGGCATCTGGGAATACAGGGACAAAAAGGTATCAGACCTGGTACATGACAGTTGTGACTGCACTGTAACCAAGGGCAAGTTCCTGTGTGTTACCGAATCCGGGTATGAGATCTCAATCACCAACTCATTCCCGGATTATGATATGATAGTTAAGAACAGGGATTTGGTAGTTACAAAGTTCAGGTCGGTCTCCTCGAAATTCAAAGGAGGATATATACAAAATCCACTGGTCAGTTATCCGTCTGGAATAGCCTACAGTGAGGATTTCGATGCCTATGCCCGCAACAGCAGGGGGTTCCAGCATTTCTATGCAAGTAAGATGAGCGACCTGTTCGCAACCTGTGAGGGGGAATTATTCGGGCGGGATTTCCAGGGCAGTTTCTGGCTGGAGAGGGCACTGGGTTTTGGTTCCACGCTGCCGTGGAAGATCGTTATGGTCAATTTCAGCGACAAATCCAGGTTGTGGTACCGTTATTTCCCTTCAAAGTTCCTGAATTACGGCACACCACTTGAGTTCATTTTCGATGACATGGTCACAAAAAAGCGCTACCATTTCAGTGAAATGAAGTTTGAGTATACAGGCAGCAACCATGGACCCACAATGAAATTCAGTCCGGATATGGATACCATACATCTATCAGCCTCAGGCGATCATGGTGAAAAAATACGCCTTACTGCAAAGATACTGGACAGGCACCTATACAAGTACGATGTGGCCAGGATAAAGTTCAACTACAACCAGCTCGTGCTGGAAGTAGAGGATATTGAAGCAATCGTGGATGGTACTGACCTGGTGCAGGGTAAGGAACAGACATTGAGCTACGGTGAAGATGCCTATTTCAGCTTATAGGATGGCGTGGACTAGGCTGGAATGGACCGGGATGGGATGGATCGAAATGGAATGGACCGGAATGGTTCATTTCCCGAACCTGCGCTGGCGTTTCTGGTAATCCCTGAGGGCACGCAGGAAATCCAGTTTTCTTAAGTTGACCCAGCTTACATCAGTGAAATATATTTCTGAATATACTGACTGCCAGATCAAAAAATCAGCCAGGCGTTTCCCTCCTGAACGTATCACCAGGTCAGGTTCGTACTTGATAAGCAGGTGTTGTTCAATGGCAGACCCGTCAATATCCCCGGGTTTCAGCTTACCTGAGCGGACCTCGGACATGATCTCCCTGAATGCTTCTGTCAGTTCTTTTTTGCCGCCATATCCCAGGGATATGTTGATCTGCATACTCGATATCCCGCCGTTTTTAACATTTTCAATCTTCCCATCAAATGACAGCAGGTCAATTCCGGCATCCACATCCTGCAATGTCTCTGTTAAACATGTTACCAGCTCATTGTAAACCTGACCCTTGATAGCGGTATCCAGGTCTATCAGGCTGACATAGATTGTGAGGATATTGATACTATATTTCCGGCACCATGTGATAAAATCAAGTATCCTCAGAGGAGAACGCTTCTCAAGCAGGTCACTCTCTGTAATGATAAGCACGATATGGGTGGGAAGTGAAGAATCATCCTTTCGTATAATCTTCTCAAGCCTTTGCTCATAGAGCCTGGAAAAGAATTTCATTGCATATTAGTAATACCTGTAGGATAAATTATTTGCCTTGTGGGGTTATCTAAATCTCTTGATACCAATGTCTGTTAAAGTCTGCAATGATGTGTCTTTCAAATATCTATTGTTATTCATACTGTTAGCCATACTGCTGCCCTTTTTTCCCTTGATATACATTGTGGTTGCAATTATTCCCCTTTTAGTTGTCCTTTTATTGAAGTCCCGGCAACACAGTGCTCTTTCATCATCACTCTCTGGCATGTCACTGGGTGTATTTATTATAGGATCACTGGCCATTTTAATGGAGTATTTGGGGTACGAATTTCCGCTGTACATCATAGGTGCTTCTATTTCTATCACCTGTGCCGGTAGTGCGGCAGCATGCATAATCCGTGTAAGGGGAGGTCGAAAACCTGAACTGGACGATAAATTCATTTCAGCCACGTCAAGTATCGGCCTTATTGTGATTGGTGCATTAACAGCATGTGTAATGGCATACTGGATCATTGGCTGGCAAAATGCTTGCGTAACACTGAGCCAGTTGTTCTTCCTTGCGCTCATTGGTGCCGTGACAGGTGCACTGCTGGAATCCATCCCGTCCAGGACAGATAAGAACCTGGCAATGATACTGGGTTCGTTCATGATCATGTGGCTTTTTGCCAGTTTCGGGTATTATGTGAACTTTGACCACTTGTCGGCCATCTTCATCTTCTCATTATTTTTAGCATATCTGGCATACCGTTTTGATATTGCAGATGTGTCAGCTATGCTTTCGGCCACCTTGCTGGGTGTACTGATCATAGTGTTTACCAACTTCAACTGGTACCTGATACTGATCACATTCTTCCTGCTGGGGGGGGCTTTTACCAGGTACGGATATGATTATAAGCACATTATGGGGGTAGCACAGGGTAAGGGAGGGGTCAGGAGCTATGAGAATGTACTTTGCAATTCTATTATTGCACTTATACTGGCCGTGGCCTATGGCATGTATCACGAGATTTATCCCCAGTTCGGTGCAGTGCTGATGTTCGCTTATCTTGGTGCAGTGGCAACGGCTACCGGGGACACTCTTGCAAGTGAGATAGGGGAGACATATCGGGGCAAACCTGTGATGATCACTAACTTCAAACCTGCCAAACCAGGGACAGACGGTGCAGTTTCCAGGCTGGGCGAACTGGTGTGTATTGCCGGGTCTGTCATCATCGGTGTGCTGGCACTGGTGTTGGGTGTGATAGACCTGCCCGCTTCAGGTCCTATTACCTACGTTTTCTGGATGTTGATCGTGGTACTGGGCGGGTTTTTGGGTACTAATTTTGATAGCCTTCTGGGTGCTACTTTCCAGCAAAGAGGCTGGCTCTCCAATAGTGGGGTGAACCTTGTAGCAACAATGGGTGGCGCCTTTATATCAGGAGCCGCGTATTATATTCTGTATGGGCATGTAGTGTAGAGGATATCACTCAGGCCTCCGGAGCCTGGAACCTGGGTTCGACTCCCAGCATGCCCGCTTACTCACCTGATAGTATTTCCCTGATCCGGGAGCAGGTCGGTTTCGACTCCCGGCATATCCGCTTATTTACATCTAAAAAGTTCCACTTCAGGTTAAATTTGAAAAAGAAAAAAAGAACCCTTTGCAGGGCCAGAGTAGTTTTAAATTTTATCAACTATTTCGATCTCGATCTTCTTTACGTTAGGTTTCTTGATCTTGTCTGGCATCCAGCTTGGTTTGTTCTTGGGAGCAGAAACCTCTTCTCTCCATCCTTCATACTGGTGGAGTTTCTTTGTACCTCTTTCCCTGAGAATGATCAGTTCTGGCTTCTTCTTGGTTCCCTTTCCCCTGTTAGCTGCTTTGAGGGCAGCTTGTCTGGGCTGTTTACCAGTAAACACTCCATGTTCATTGCCTTTCTTGTCTCTCAATACAAAATTTCTTGTTTCTGTCATAATCAATACCCCTTTAACGGTTTACTGTTACCGCCTATGTTTTTAAGTAATAGTATTTAAACCTATTTCGTGAGTTATGTCGAAGCATGTTGATTTTTCGTTATAGATTATTTTCGCACCAGATATTTGCATCAATATATTCTCATTTACAACGTCAATTGATTGTGGTTTTTAATACTTAATAAGCAAATTCCATATTTATTTACATTACCAAATCATAATTACATGCTTAGAAATTTATCTATTATGTTCTGCATTTTATCCTTGTGGGCACTTCACATGTACAAATTTACAGTGTACCCTGAGTTGGATAATCGAATTTAAAAAGGCAAATCATCCGTTCATTTGAATTTACTTTTGCATGTAGTGTTTATTCTATGTACTTACAAAAAGGTTAAATGGAAAAACAATTATTAAGAACCACTCTACCATGTGCTCCGATAGTGTAGCACGGCCAATCATGCAGGACTCTCACTCCTGCGACTGGGGTTCAAATCCCCATCGGAGCATGCGGGTCTTAAAACTCTTTTTTAAGGCCTATTTACCTTTATTAACTTTGATATGGATTATTTTTAAGTTTTTCCCTGATGCCCTGTTTCGGTTCCCTGACCGCACCGGAGATAGTGTTTGATATCTGGGACGGCCAGGCAGATGCCGGCACTGGCAGGGCTGCGGTATGGGGGGGGCTGCCAGCGGTTGGGTGGGCGGTGTTAATTTTGTGCGGGGTATGCCGTGTCTTCTAAAACGAAAACCTGTCTGGAGTAGACGATGGCAACACAAATATTAATTAATTGGACACTACACTTTAAGTGGAGCAAATTGAAAAGGTGTCGACATTGTCAAAGAAATATAAATGCAGTAATGAATATGAGTTACCTGAGAGAGATGATTCACCATCAGGATTTGCAGATATATTCAGTTTCCATTGTACGAAATGTGGAGCATTCTCAGGAAATGTGAGACTTGATATTGGCTATCCAGAGGGAGGATTCGGATGGACACTTGAGGATAAGCAACCGGGAGTTGGATGAAATTGCCGCATGTGAAAGTTGAAGCATACAATAGTCAAATATAAGGTTATTGGTAATATTAGAACTACTGCGTTGAAGATTGATCAAGTTTTACTTTATACAATGAAAAAAAGTGATTTTTTTGGCTAAAAAGAAACGAACTACTAAAACAAAAGATACTGCCCCGAATAACCACAGTGAGCAGATTCCAAAAACAGATAGCAGTAAAGGACAGACCAACAATTTACCTTACTTAGCTATCATTGCCGGATTATTACTGGTGATCGCATACCTGATACTCGGCGGCGGAACCAACCCGGCAGATTATCCCACCGGCCCACCCCCTCCGGGTATAAGTAATGACATTCAGCCTGTCAACCAGCCAGCATTATACACTGGTAATATACCCGAACCTGTTCTTAAACCTGAATTTGCCGCATTTTTCCCAGATAATATCAGTGGGATGAGGCGTGTGACATTGCTAATGGACCCAATGAATGATGAAACTGGTGGACGTTTCATTTCAAAGGTGCAGGACCATGCGAATTTGATATATTTGAGTGAATCCACACTGACTGATTTCGAGGTAGAATATTCGGTCTATAAGATGGAAAGTCCCGAAGCTGCCAGGGAAGTCCTTGATTATTATACTACCGAGAAGGGGTGGAATACTTTACAGAAATCGTATGGAAATCTAACCTTCTGGATATGGCAAGGTTATCTCGAAGGTAATGGCAGGCCGTATGGAATGTATATCTTTTGGGACAGCATCAGCAGTGGAGCATATCTGCCAATTGAAAGGCAAGGTACGAGCTATATAGCACAGGCTAACGCCGACCTGCTCTGTCTGCATGGAGAAACTGTACACGATGAATATTTCATTATGGTGGATGTACATGCGCCTTCAGGGAAAGTAAATGAAGTTTCTGAACAGATGTTCACCGAGGCTGCTTCACTGATTGCCCCGTGAGCGGGGAATAACATGGACATAACCCCGGGCCTTGCTACATTCGGACTTATCGCATTGGCAGAGATGGGCGATAAGACCCAGTTGATAGCAATAGCACTATCTGCCAGGTATTCCAGGACACATGTATTTGCGGGTTTGATGGCTGCTTTTATAGTCTTGACCGCGCTGGCAGTGGGTGTGGGTGAAGTGGTAGTTGCCTTTATCGGCCCAGAGGTTATCGCGATTATAGCGGGGCTGCTGTTCATTTTGTTCGGGGTTATTACCATCATGATGGATGACGATGATGATAATAGCTATGTGAAAAAGTCTGGAGCCCGCAGTGCTTTCATGACTGCATTTAGTCTAATAGCACTTGCAGAGCTGGGTGACAAGACCGAGCTTGCTGTCATAGCACTTTCGGCCCAGTACCATGCCCCGATCATGGTGTTTTTGGGTGCAGTCCTGGGGCTGGGGTTGGTAAGTGCGCTGGGTGTTGCTATTGGGGGGAAGTTGCAAACGATGGTGTCCATGAAGAATTTGAGGATTGGGTCCGGTATTTTGTTTTTGGTGTTTGGGGTATTGTTCCTGCTGGGTGTATAATCTGGGCACAGAACCCAAATTTGACAGTTATTATTCTTACATAGAGAGCATTCAATTTATCGAGTTCATCACAATCTCATTTCATTATCGGTTTTTTTGATATAGATTTGACAATTATTTTCGTTCCTTTAATGCTGGCAGCCCTTGGACTCATAAATATTAATCTTAAATAATGATTAATATTTCTACGTTAAACAGAGAACAATATCAAATGTGGATCAATACCCACCATGAGTATCATAAGTATAACTATGAAAATTTTTGAAGAACCGACAAATATATATATGGTAATGATTAATAATTATGATGAGGAAGTTAGAAATAAATATTTGGTTTGGGAGTTCCCTACTCTCCAACATATATTCAAAATAATTCATGAGCGGGTTGGGGAGTGGGGGTTAGTTTATAAAAAATGTGAACCCGCTCAAATTAAATATATAATTAATAGTATATTAAGTTGACCATATTATATTACAAAACTATTTATTAAGATTCGATTTATCAGTCTTGGCAGAGTATGTATTAGCCCTGAACCTATCCCTTTGCCTGAGTGGTTAAACTTTCTTTCTCAGCGCTGGTAGCCCTTGCACACTAATCCAGTCATACTCCACACCATCCTCCAAGTTAAATACCGCCATTATTGATGGTGGGATTGTGATCCTGAATAGACCTGTTTTAGACTTTGTGTCTTTGTCATTTTACTAAACTCCCATTTGACCCATAGGTTCCTACGCCTGCCATAATTCACTTCACACATAAATCGTCCTCCTCGTTTAAAACATTAATCAATTCTTTAACAAAGTACCACAACAATTACTTCCAGAAATCTTTATCCTGCCCCGCCCCAAAATTACCCTTATGCTTACCTTCATCGGCATCGGCCTCTATGACGAAAAAGACATATCTGTCAAGGGCCTGGAAGCCATCCGCCATGCAGATCGTGTATATGCTGAATTCTACACCTCGGCCCTCATGGGTTCCACCATAAAGGAAATGGAAGCCCTCTATGGCAGGGAAATAACCATACTGGACCGTGAGGATGTGGAACAGCAGCCCGAATGGCTGCAACGTGCCCGGACTGAAAATGTAGTCTTCCTCACAGGCGGTGATGCCATGGTCAGCACCACCCATGTTGACCTGCGCATGCGGGCCCATGAACTGGGTATTGATACCTCTATCATCCACGGCTCGTCCATCCTCAGCGCCGTACCAGGCCTTACCGGCCTGCAAAATTACCGTTTCGGCAAATCCACAACAATCCCGCATCCGTACACCCATAAAGACAGGACCATCATCTCCCATACCCCCTACGATACCATCAGGTCAAACCTGGATGGTGGCATGCACACCCTGGTCTTCCTTGATATTGACCCGGAAAAAGGATACATGACAATCAACCGGGGCTGTAAACTCCTGGTGGAAGTGGATTCACAGCAGGACGAACCAGATCTGGAGCACCGCTTAACCGTAGGTGTGGCAAGGGCCGGCTCCCCATCACCTGTAGTTGTAGCCCTGCCCATGGTTGAACTGGCACATTACGACTTCGGCGGCCCCCTGCACATACTGGTGGTGCCGGCCGACCTTCATTTCATGGAAGCCGAAGCCCTGGTTAAACTTGCGGGTGCACCGGAAGAGATACTGGATATGGCAAAATAAAGCCCCAGCTGTCACGGACCCCGGACGGCGCTACGCTCTGTTCAGGGCATCGAAGTGATGCTCAGAATCATATTCCCATCAATTTTATCGGTTTCATTTTTAATTCGGTAAATTATATGTAATAAAATTATGAAATTAATTTGAAAATCTATTTTTTCCCACTTTTGTAATCGTAGAATCAGATTGAGATGCTTTAAAGTCAAAATATTCTGACAACCATCTTTGTTTTTCTTTTATTGATGTATTTGTTGGTTCATTTTTTTCTAAGATTAAATTTAGTTTATCAGCTGCTTCATTTAAATCAGTATTTTCCAGAAAGTCTACAAAAAATGCATCATCATATTCTTTCAATAATGGGATATCTTCAACGAATACTCCATTTTTAAAAATTAAATCTATTAAATCATTTGAAACCACTATACGAGGGTATCTTGCAATTTCGCTTTCTATATTATAGGCGTTAATTAGTCCCGCACTAAAAAGAAATCCTTCTTTAGCAAAATGTTTTCCATATGCAATTCCGCCTCTACAAATAATACCATTACAAAATAAATTATATTGAAACTTAGATATAATTTTTATAAATATTGAAAACTGATCTTTTGAAAATGGCATAGTTAATACGATTGAATCTGAGAATTGAATAATATCTAATTCAGAGCTATTATCGTGTAGATTCCTAGTATGTTCATATATTTCAAACAAATTATCCATATATTTTTCAGAATTATTAGGAGATTCACAGTCAGATTTTACCATATTTGAAAATCCAAGAATATCAAGATAGGCAACAAAAAAAAAATTTAAATTTGAAGATGATAACGTCAATCAGGCAACCTCTGTGCTAATTCCTCGAATTTTTGCTTAAATTTTTCCATCCTTCTTTTAGCATCTGTCCATGTAGCTCCTGCCCAAGGATAACCTGAATCTGTTATTATTTTTGTATCAGATTGCTCAATTTGGAATATAGCCTTTCCATATTCCTGCATAAGAGTAGCTAAACTTCCAAAATCAGGAATTTCTGTTGCAGTTATACTTTCAGAATCAAGACCAGATGTCAAATCCCTGTCTTCAGTAGAATATTTTTCCAATACTGGAAATAAATCTTTTTATATAGATATTGGTATTCTGTCCATCCATAACTGATATCCAGGTTTTGGACGACCCTTTAATATCTTGAAATGTTGAGATATTGTTCCTAAAAATTGAGGACGACCTAGTTTAATCGGTAAGCCGATGTCTTTAAAATCGCTATATACTTGAGAATGTTCTCCAATCCATCGATCAATAATAGCAGAAAGAGTTGAAATTGCTTGAACGTTGAACCTATCAGGTGATACAGGTACAAAAAAAGCATCACAAGCCAAAAAACAACTTCTGGTCAAAGCACCTGAACTTGGACCAACATCTACGAAAATATAATCATATTCATTCGTATCTCCAAATCGTGATAAAAAATCTCCAATGGCAACATATGTTCTTTTTTCATGTATTTTAGTGGAAAATCTTTGCATGTGGGCTTCTGAAATTGAATCTTCAATACTATTTAAGTTTACATTACCAGGAATACAATCCAAATATGATTTGATATTTATTACTTCGACTTCATCAATATCTACTTCTGATGTTTCACCTTCGATTCTTGGTTTCAGAATTTCGAGTAAAGTTGTTCCAGGAATATCATTTTCTGCATCAGTTTCAATAACTTCTTCATCAAGTTCGGATATTAATGGGGCTAAAAGAATCTCAGTCATATTACATTGTGAATCGGCGTCAACTACAAGGATTTTCTTTTTTTCCTCGGCAAGTAGATGGGCTAAATTAAAAGTTGTAGTCGTTTTAGAAACTCCACCTTTGTGATTATAAATAGTAATTACTTTCGACATCAACTTACATTATTAAATTTTATGATGCATAAAACTTTCTTCATATTGTTTAACATTTTTATTTCATAAAAATTTAAATATATTTTGTTAAGAGGATGTAGTGTAAATATTTATTTCAACTACCGAGCATAAATTCTCCACCCTGCAGTCAACGACCCCGGATTGTAAAATCCGAGGCATCCCGGCACGGGTGCACGGGAGTTATTATCGTTTTTTTTGCTTTTACCGGCAAAAATGGCAAAAATATAGTGAAAGTGGCAGCTTTTAATATTTACAAAATTTGCGAAACACAATTCTTTCAGTTGGAACATGGGAGATAATAATAAAACTTGATGATGGAACTACAAAATACGTTACAATATCACTAAGATAGAAGAAAAGAATTTATTGATTAGATAGCCTAACAAAGGTAAGACATATGAAGCTACCGTGGAAAGGATAAAATGGATATAGAAAAATTAAATCAAATAAATAAAGAAATCTCGCAATGCAAATATATTTCTGAAGAAAACCACCCTTGTAGTAGAGATATTTCTTCAAAACCACTTTTTATGATTCCAATCATAACTCAGAAGATTTTATTAATATCTCGTGACCCATCTAATATTGCTAATTTCAATAATACATTAATTGGTTTCAAGAATACATTTTTTAGAAATCATGTTTTATCTTCCTTCTTCAGAGGTTACAATAAAGGCACAGCCAAAGCGGATGAAACATATTTTGAAATTTTTTCTAAAAAATTCTATCAACTCGTATATTGGACTCATTATTCAAAATGCTACCCAGGAAAAAATAAAACTGGACACAAACCTGCTAAGATTTTCTGTTCAGAATTATATCTAAAAAGAGAAATCGAAGTGGTATCTCCAGATTACATAATCCTTATGGGAAAAGATGTAATTGAATTACTCACCGGGGATTCTGCTATTAATTCAATATCGAAAAATGGACGTAATTTTTTGAGAATAAAAAATCTTAGCATTCCTGTAATTTGTTTAACACATCCTTCTAACTCTAACAATAAATGCAAAAAAGACCCAAAGTATAGATTTAAAGAAACTATTGAACAAATACAAGTTACTATGGAAGACTATTTGTGAGTATTCAACGTATGAATAACTATCCCCGTACTAACAGTACTGGGTCTTCGTATACTTTAATAATCCCATTTGACCCACAGGTTGGTAGTGTCCTAGAATAGACCGCATAATTTATTTCCTATAATATCCATTATTATTTTTGTGATATTACATGGCTAGACCTCGAAGTAAAATCGATATTACATGTCAGAATCCAGAATGCAAATATTTTTTTGTAGAATCCGGGAAAGATATTCTAAAGCGCGGAAAAAATAGAGCAGGGCATCAACAATATTATTGTAATCACTGCTGTCGTTGGTTTGTTGAAACCGCGAATACACCGCTGTATCATAAACATCTTTCGAAATCTGAGATAATCAACATCTGCAAACACCTTGTAGAGAAAAATGGTATCAGATCAATTGAAAGAATAACAGGCCACCACAGGGATACAATAGGAAATTTAATAGAAGATCTTGCCTTGCATGCTGAGTTAGTAAATTCTATACTTCTTCATGATGTAAAACTTGGACAATTTGAAGTTGATGAAATGTGGACATTCGTAAAAAAAAACAAAAAAAAGTTGAGCCAGGAAGCCCTAATTCAGATATCGAAGGTGATACCTGGATATTCACTTTCATGACGAGAGGGTCGTATCTCATTGTTGCTTATGAGATTGGGAAACGGACAAAAAAAACATGCGAAAAATTATTTGAAAAAGTTTTTGATCGAGTACAATTACCTTTTCCAGA
>SWBX01003710.1_pt2 | contig 12696 bp, 10 predicted proteins | sample 4693051 | NCBI WGS metagenome assembly SWBX01 (sample SAMN10267272, study PRJNA491770) | bioreactor metagenome | isolation source: DHS bioreactor inoculated with marine | place: Japan: Omine Ridge, Nankai Trough | reverse complement strand
CTATCACCCATTATCGGGTATGCGGATTTGTCTCTTCGGGCATTGGAACCGGATACCCGGGTCTATGAGTTTCAGCAGAAAATTCTGGCGGCTACCAAACGTGCCCGGGAATTGATCCAGCACATCCTGCTTTTCAATCGGAGCACGGAAGATGAAAAGCATCCGGTGCAGATTCACCTCGTGACAAAAGAAGTGGTAAAACTGCTCCGTGCTACCATTCCGGCCAATATTCAAATCCAGCATTTTATCGATAACAATACCGGGCTGATCCTGGCCGATTCCCTTCAGGTTCACCAGGTGTTGATGAATCTTTGTATGAATGGGATCAAATCCATGGGTGAGGAAAATGGTGTTTTGGATATCCGGCTTGAAAAGTTTGTGGCCGATGATGCATTTTACCGTCAATTTCCCGGACAGACCTGTCGGGAATATGCCATGCTTACCGTTCGGGATACCGGGTGTGGAATTCCCCTGGAGATTATCCCGCGGATTTTTGAATCTTTTTTTACTACACGGAAATATGGTGAGGGAGCTGGTTTAGGTCTTTCCGTGGCTCACGGTATCATTCGTGAACACAGGGGCGAGATCGGTGTCAGCAGTATTCCCAATGAGGGCACCACGTTCCGGGTTTACCTGCCCAGAAGTGAGTGTGAGCAGGATGAAATTGAATCCGGAGCCGGACCACTGCCCAAAGGTTCGGAACGGGTGTTGTTTGTGGATGATAATGCACCGGTGGGGGATATTGCCGGTGATTTTCTGCGGGCACAGGGCTACACAACAACGGTAATTCTCGATGGCCGGGAAGCGCTGTCACGATTCCGGGAAGACCCCTCAGCATTTGATATTGTGATAACCGGTCTTTCAATGCCTCACATTTCAGGAGTACAACTGGCTCAGGGAATTAAAACCATCCGACCGGATATTCCGGTGATTCTTACCACGGGTTACAGCAATCGGATCAATGCAGAAAATGTAACTGATTTCGGGATTGATATGATGGTGATGAAACCTCTTGAACCCCGTGAAGTCGCTGTTGCCATTCGGAATCTGCTGGATCGATAACTGCCGGGGACGCCAATCCTCATAGTACAGCACTGATTTGGCACTGGATTTCCGATTGGCACGGGAAATCATTATCAAAATCTGGTATAAATTGAATCAGGAGACTGGGATGACTGATTCGAAGATTTCTTTGTTTGATCTTGCCATGGCGTTTTCAGACGCGGCTGATCTTATTGATCCGGTACTTTATGGCCATCACAAACGTGTCGCATGTGCGGTTCTTAAACTTTCTGACAGAGTCGGCATGACCGGGAGTGATCAGAAGGACCTGATTCTCGCTGCACTGCTCCATGATACAGGAGCGTTATCCCTGGGTGAGCGGCTGGCATTGAAAGCACTGAAACCGGAATTCCCCCACTCACACACCCGACGGGGGGGGTGGTTCCTGAGCCATTGTGATTGCTTCAAAAACGCTCTGGAACCGGTCTTGCATCACCATGTAAACTGGGAGGATGGCCGGGGTGAAACACAAAATAACACCATGGTTACCCTGGACAGTCATCTTCTACATCTGGCAAACCGGATTGTATCACTTATGGATCCCCTCCAGGATGTATTTATTCAGAAAGCCGCCATTATCCAACAGATACGAAAAGAGGTTGGAACCATGTTTCATCCGGAATGTTCCGCGGCGTTCATGGATATATCCAGGGAAGAACATTTCTGGTTGGAAATCTCATCGGATTTTGCCAATGATACGGTATCGGAATTTGTTCGGGAACATCCGATTCCTCTTGAGACACACGAGGTGATGGATGTAGGGGAATGTTTCTCCCGCGTGATCGATTTCAGAAGCCGTTATACCTGCTCGCATTCCAGAAGTGTCTCGGTAATTGCAGAAAAACTGGCTCAACTCACAGGAATGGGCACAGAGGATTGTGCGGCAATTCGCATCGCCGGATATTTTCATGATCTGGGAAAACTGGCTGTTCCGGCGGAAATCATCAACAACCGCAACAGACTTTCCGATGATGATTTTGGATCCATTCGAAAGCATTCATATTATACGTACCGGATTCTACGGCGTATCAAAGGTCTGGACAGGATTGCTGAGCTTGCCGGATATCACCATGAACGGCTCGATGGGAGCGGTTATCCTTTTCATTTAAAAAAAGATGAGCTTTCTTTGGGTGCATGCCTCATTGCCGTGGCCGATGTTTTCACAGCCCTTGTTGAGGACCGACCCTATCGGAAAGGGCTTAGCCATGAAGAAACCATTCAGATTCTAACCCATCTCACCGATGGACTTTTGCTGGAAAAGGGATATCTGGCAATTCTCACAACAAATTTCAAAGATATCTACACGCTTCGGAAAGAAACGCTGGCAACGGTTGAGAAGGAATTTGAGACGTTTCAACTGGAATGCGGTAATGCAGGGATTTTCCCGGGAGATGCGTCATGAAAAAAGATCTGTTTCTCTACCTGATGGATTTCAGCCGGAAAGCACTGGCGATGAACATGACGGGCATCACGTCTGAAGAAAGCCTCTCCGTTGCCGGAGATACAGGGAAATCAATCAACTGGATACTGGGTCATATCACTGTGTCCCGTAATCTGATATCTCAACTTCTGGGATTGGAGCCACTCTGTTCAAAAGAAATGGTCGCCCTGTATGATCGCGGCACAAAGGAACCGGCTGCACTCTCGCAATGGTCCACGGAAAAGATATTGAATCAGTTGGATGAGATTCAGAATGAGCTGGAAGTTTCGCTGAATCACCGGTCGGATTCGGATTTTGAAGCAAAACACTGGAACGAGTTGTTCTTTTTATATGGACACGAAATGTACCATGTCGGTCAGATTGGTCTGATTCGAAGATTATTGGGGAAATCGGGTGCCATTTCCTGACCTTTCGGGGGGGATGAGTTACCGGGAGATATCAAATCAACAATCGTGAACTGGATAGAGAGACGCTGATCAGGCGGATTGAGGAACTGGAAAAAAAGCTTGATGAATGTCAGCAGCAGACAGGCATTTCCGGTATTCTCAACAGTTCGATTATTGGTGTTTACCGAACCTCCCCCGAAGGCAAAGTCATTCAGGGGAATCAACGGTTGATTGAGATGCTGGGGTACGATTCATTTCAGGAACTGGCGACACTGGATATCGAGACGTCCGGGTATCATCCTGATTATTCCAGGGATAAATTCAAATCCTTGATGAAAACCCACGGATTTGTTGTGGGTTTTGAATCGGGTTGGATAAAAAAAGATGGTTCGGTCCTGTTTGTAAAGGAAAGTGCATGGGCGGTCCGGGACGATACGGATGCGATTATCTGTTATGACGGTATTTGCGAGGATATCACCCAATGGAAACTTACGGATACGCGGATCAAGGAAGATCTGAAAAAATATGAGATTCTGGTTGAGTGTGGAAATGACGGGATTGTTATCGTTCAGGACGGAGCGCTAAGATTCGTGAACCGGCAAATTTTGCGATTGACGGGATATACGGAATCGCAGGCTCTGGGAAAAGCATTCTGGACTTTTGTTCCAGAGAACCAGCAGAAAGATCTGCGGGAACACTATCGGCGCCGCCTGGCAGATCAGGCTGTTCCCTCCCGGTATGAAACAGAAATTCTTACACAAACCGGTGAAACTATCCCGGTGGAGTGGAGCGCATCCATTATTGAGATCGATGGCCGTAAGGCGGATATGGCTATAATCCGTGATATCTCGCAACGGAAACAAGCCGAGTTACAAAGCCGGAAATCGATGTGGAAAATAGAGCAGCTTCACGAGGTGGGGCACAAACTCTCCCGATCTCATAATGCGAAGGAGGTCTTTCAACTGACCATTGATGCCGCAGAACGGATTCTCAATCTGACCTGGTGTGATATTTCTGTTGAGGATGAGGGAATTCTGACCCCCCAGACCAGATCCAGACAGGTTCCACCTGGGATCAGTCGGGTCATGAGCGTAGATGAAGGGTATGCCGGGGAGACTTTCCGGTCGGGGCGGACGCTGATGATTGAGAACGTTGATTCGGATGAGAACATGATGGCAGGGGAATCAGGCTTGAAATCACTCATCAGTGCACCGATTCACACGATTGGTGTATTTCAGGCTTTTTCTAACCGGGCATATGCATTTTCTCATGAGGATGTGAAACTGCTGGGGATTCTGCTGGGGCATGTGGCGGAAGCGCTGAAACGCATCAATCTTCAGATTAAATTGATCAAACAGGCAACCCGTGATTCCCTTACCGGTGTTTTCAATCGGCATTATCTTCACCAGGAGATGAATCGGGAGATCAACCGGTGCGAACGTTACGGACATCTCATCGCTGTGATGATGATTGATATCGACCGATTCAAGGAAATCAACGACACTTTTGGTCATCAGGTGGGTGATAAAGTACTGGTTGCCGTGGCAGAAAGCCTGATCCAATCAGTCCGGGAGTGTGACACGGTCATACGGTACGGCGGTGATGAATACCTGATCATTATGCCGGAAACATCTGATAAAGCGGTCCTGGTCAGAGAACGGATCGATGGGACCATCGCCGGTCAGACCCTGATACCGGAGCTCGAAAGATTTCCGGTTTCACTATCCATCGGCATCGCTGTATGGGACCCCGGTTCAGGGCAATCTTTCGAAGAGGCCGTGCACAAGGCGGACACTGAGATGTACCGGGAAAAACGAAAAACATCGCTTTAGGGAATATAAACCGGCACTTTTACGGACAATGATCCGGAACAGATCAAACGGGCTCGAATCAAACATATGGGATTGTCGGTCTCCTGTTCAGTAAAGGTTACGCTCCGGTCACCTGTTTCAGGCTTCAGCTTTTCCACCGTTGTCGCTTTACCGTCGTTCCGGTGAACTTCGAAAACAATTCCTGTTACATAACAATCGTATATTTTTGGATAATCCACGGTGAGTGTCCAATTGCCTTCAGACAGGTTCCATTCAGTGGTGACCCGGGCAGGGTCCACAGGAATGTATAGATGCGGCGGTCGTGCGGGGAGAGAGATGATATCTTCAAGAGCTTCACGTGATCCATCAGTGTACGTGATCCTGGCCTGAATGCTGATATGCGTTTCTGAAAAATCCGGACCGCCCGGGAGATCATCCGTGGCATGTAACCGGGAAAAATCTGCGGGATCACTCTCAATCCATTCCCCGGACCCCGTACGAAACTGAACCGTTTCAATACTTTTTCCGGGGATCACTTCCATCTCAACCGCTCGGGACATGGCGTAAGAGGAAACCCGGGTCCGCAGCAATGATTGCCAATGGGGTCGAATCTGGTGAAGGATCTCAAGATCCATGGCTCGCTCATCTTCGAGAATCCGGTCAATCCCGGTTCTGTAAATGCCCCGGTAGGGAAGATCGTTAAGCCGCAGGTGGATATGGTGGTGATGAAACCTTGCCCAGCCTCCATACCGGTTGGCTGTAAAAATCCCTTTTATGCGTTCAATCAACTCATCATCAACACCATACCGTTCCTGGGATTTCCATGTCTCAAGCTGTGATAACACTACTTTCTGAATTTCCCAGTCAATACCGATGGGGCCGATAAATTCCCCGTTGAAGTAAGTCTGGTCCAAGTGGAAAAGCTGGATAAAAAAGTATGATTGCCGTTCAAGATCCAGTCGGTCCGGTGCCGATCGGCATTGATAGGCATCCCGAGGTTCATCACCTGAATCTTCGGACTCAGTCTTCTCTGGATCCGGAGGCAGATAATGATCTGAACATGCCGCATAATCTTCATCGTCTTGAACACCTTCCAGGGAGGTCAGATAGTAACTGAGATCCAGGTTAATCCCTCCATCATGCGAGTTTCCGGGATGCCGCGCCCGTGCCGGTTTCCCCGGTTTCATGGATATCGGTGTGTCACCGTTCTCGGCACTGAGATCAAATATGGCCAGATCATAGGGTCCCGGTCCGAATCGCCGGACCGTATTGTAAGCAGCCAGACGGATCAGGGCGATACTGTGAGCACGCGCCCAGTGAAATCCCCGTTCGTTATCAGCATCGCCATCATCATCTGTCTCCGGCGGGAGAATACGATACCCGCACATCTCGCTCATGGGTGCCGGAAAGAAATACAGATCAGTAGCGCTCCCCGGTTTCGCATACCGGTCCCGCCCATCACAGGCCAGGATAGGCGAAGATACAATCAATACTGTACAAAGGGAAAAAACAAAAAATCGCAATTTCATAAAGGCCTCCATTGAAATCAAAGGCTGGACTATAGCACTCCGTCGCAGGATAGACCAGATACAATTTAGCCCCAGTTTACTGATTCAGGTATTCACTCTCCAGATCGCTGCCCCGGCTGATTTCCACAATACCAATACCGTGTTCCAGTAGGATCGGCAGTACCCGGGCATTGATTTCCGAGGGATTGATGGTGACATCCCGCAGAAGAATTGTCAGTCTGGTTCCGTCATCGGTAAGCGTGATTTCAGCACCTGGAACAGCCGCCATCAAAGCATCCCGGGGATCAGATCCCGGCTGAATGGTGTATGAAATCTGGTGGGATTTCCGGATGATGGCTTCCATGGAATCCTGACGAATGGTCTGGCCGTGATCGATAAATGCCACGTGATCGCAGGCGGTCTCGATTTCAGACAAGATATGCGAACTTACAATCACGGTCTGTGAGTTCCGGCGGCTTTGGATCAGGGAACGGATATTCACCACTTGTTTGGGATCCAATCCGCTGGTGGGTTCATCCAGGAGCACCAGCCTGGGTGCACCCAGAAACGCCTGTGCCACCGTAAGCCGGCGGAACATCCCGTGGGAGAGCGTCCGGACCGGGCTTTTTCCGCGATCTTTCAGTTCGACCCAGTCCAGCACTTCATCGGCAGATCGGGCAGCTTCTTTCCCGGACAGTCCCTGAAGCCGTGCAAAGTAGATCAGGCATTCCCGGACCCTTGAATGCCCGGGAATCTGGGAATCCTGGGGCAGGATTGAAACCTGTCCCTGGTGAATGGATGGGTTAAATGCGCCGTTACCCAGTATATTTACAAGGCCGGAATCGGGTCGTAACAGACCTGCAATAATGGAAAATGCCGTGGTTTTTCCTGCGCCGTTAGGTCCCACAAAACCAAATACCGTGCCGGTGGGAATGGCAAGGTCGAGCCCGTCCAATGCCTTAATCCGACCAAAATGTTTTTTTAGTCCACGGAGTTCCAAAGCCAGGGTTTTCATTACAGATCCCTCCGGTGGAATACCGCAAACCCCGCCATGGTGTACAGGACGGTCAAGCCCAGAACATACGCTCCAGCCATCAGATTCTTAGAGATATCCGGCAGCCAGAAATCCATCCGATGACCCTGTGGCAAGAGCATGAGTACCATCTCCCAGAGTTGGGTCCAGCCCGCTTCCATACGAAAATTGGCAAGTCCCGCCAGCATGGACATGGCAAACAGAATCAGCAGACCCATTACTTTGGCCAGGTTGGGTGATCGGGTCCATTGTGAGACTGCCATGGCAATTCCCAGATACGGCAGTGAATAGAGCCATGATTTCACCATGAACTCAAGGAAAAAGGGGAGACTCGTCATCATGTCGAAATGAGCAAGTTTCAGTGAACCGATGATCAGGGCGCCTACAGCGCTGAATCCCAGTGCCGCCAGGAGCAGCATCGCATGGGCAAGCATTTTCCCGAAAATCCAACTCATCCGGGAGGTTCTGACAATATTGAACCGGACATACCCATTGGCTACGTCTGTGGCCACACAGTCTGATGAGAGTATAATCACCAGGAGAGGTGTGAACATAAAGGACAACCCGCCGTAAAACAGAGCAAAAGGCGGTGTGGACATCAGTTTTTTCAGTAGACTGGAATCACCTACAAAGTCATTCATGAAGGACATGAATGACTCTTTTTCCCATATCGCGTTAATTAAAGCGCCTGGTTTCGCACTTCCGGCGAGACCCATTGCTTTTGCTATTTCCGTTTCTATACCCTGAATCACCTCAGCAAATATCAGGCATGCGGCAATCGATCCCGTAAGGTATAGGATAAACCATACAACAATGCGGCGGCTTCGGAGGGCATCCTGCCAGTCATGCCTGGCAACGGTCCAGAGATCAATGAGATCAGTTTTCATAATTGTCTTCCTGGTAATCCATCATTTCCTCCAGTTCCAGGATGGGCCGGGCTACCCGGGGATCAATGAAGTTAATGGGACTGGTGTCCGGCGATGCATCATCTCGCCAGCCGTCAGGGAAAATATCATCCATATCATCATAGGATCCAAGAAGTGTGCCGGAAAGATCGTGAGCCAGCCTCAAACCATCTTCCGGACTGGGCTCCATATTGTCGGTCATGTCATCTACAAAATTTTGTATCTGATCCTGAAGTTTATCGTTCATATCAGACATGGTACTCTCAAAATCTTCAATTTCGTCCGATGTGAGATCCAGTTCATTGATGAGAATTTCCATGGCCTGCTGCCGGCGGATATCAAATAAATCTGAAGCAGCATCAAGGGCATCCTCCATGTTTTCAGCACCTCCAAAAGGATCCTCTTCTTCCCATTGAAAATCAGTGGCGATTTCCTTGTCCCCTTCTTTCTTCTCCGGATCCGGGGTGTGGCGTGGCCGGGGCGGGGTTTTCAGGTCCGGTTTTCCCACACCCAGCATCCGGGTGACCTCACCCAGTACCGGTGATTTTTTACCATCACAATCCCGGAGTTTTTCCTGAAGCGATTTGATCTCCTTTTCCAGATTTCTCAGATCTGATCGAGGTCCAAGTCCTCCCATCAGGAGTCCAACGGTGAATATGATGATGGCTGCGATGACGGATTTCATAGTACAACTCCCGGAATAATTGAATGCAGGTGCAGGTGGCAACCCTCTCTGCAAATAATACGATGGATTGTACTCACTTGTTCAGAGAATTCCAAAAAAAAAGAATCGCCGGATAGTAAATATCCGGCGACCGAGGAGAATGGAACGTAGAGTTTGGGAGTTTCCCCTGCACCCTGCAGGGAAAGCGGGGGGCTTCAAGCTCTGTCCTTTTATGTAGCAAGGCCTGTGCCAATCGGGGCAGGCTGAAAAAAGTGTATCAAATCGGCCCTCTGGTGAAGTCTGCTCGCCTGTATTTTTAGAAAATTGTCCGGTTTTGGGACGATGAGTGTTCGGTTCCGGGATGAATTTCAGGGGTTTGCGAAATATTGAAAATCCGTGATATAAAGTTTCCGTCTGAATCTTAGGGCTACAATCGATCATTCATTTGAAAGGAGATATTTCATGTCAGTTCTAGTTGAAAAGATCAATGAGGAGTTCAAACGGATTCTTCATTCCCATCCTGATCCTTACGCTGTGTATCAGAATCTTTCCCAGGGTATGACCGATAAGGGCTGCACCTTCGGATCCGGACCCATGCCCCTCTATGTAAAACCGTATTTCATTGATGGTGCACGTATGCCGGAAATCCGATGGACAACTGAAGTCCTGATGCGGATTATGAATAAGATTGTCGAGTTGTATTATCAGGATGAGAGTTCAAAAGCCATGTTCTATCTTTCACCGGAAGAAACCGAACTGGCGGATATTCCCGTGGGTTATCACGACCGCGTACAGATTACACGGAACGATGCCTTCATGACGGATACCGATTTAAAATATATCGAGTTTAATGCTGATAGTCCCGGCGGACCCATGTATTCAGATGTCCAGGGTGATCTGATTCAACAGTCGGATGTTTTTATTGATTTATGCCGGAAATTTACTGTGGGCAGGGATCTGATCATGTGGCAGATCCTGAGAATGCTCATGACCTGTTACAAAGAATGGGGCGGAAAAAAAGAATTCCCCAATATCTGCATCAGTGCCGGGGCAGGTGGTGGTACCACACCGGAGTTTCACGCTATTGTGGCCTGGCTGAAAACGATGGGCTTCAAAGCTGAGTTCTGTGGTACGACGGAATGGGTGTATGAAAACGGGCACTTGAGAACACCCACGGGACTTGAACCCGACATCATTTATCGCCGTGGCTGGATCGGTGACTGGATTGAACACATGGATGGTATTAAACCCATTGTTGCAGCCCTGCGGGACCGGAAAGTCTGCATGGTCAATCCCCTGTCATCTACGCTGGCAGCCAATAAATCCCTCCTGGCAGTCCTGCAGCGCCCGGAAATACTGAAAATGTTCACCCATGAAGAACAAAAGGTGATTCATGAGTATCTGCCCTGGACCCGGGTTTTTGAGAAGATCAGTACTGATTTCAGGGGAGACACAGTGGATCTGCCGGAATACGTGGCGGCCAACAAAGGTGAATTCGTTCTTAAACCCATCGACAGTTACGGCGGAAAAGACGTGATTGTGGGGTTTGCTACACCTGAAAATGAATGGCTGGAATGGGTGGATAAAGCGTGTGCACCCAGAGGCAGGTTTGTTGTTCAGGAAGCCGTGGCTATCCCTGAAGAGGAACTGCCGGTATTTGAAAATGAAAAGCTCATTTTTGCCAAAAAGAAAATCAATGTGAACTTCTACTGCTACGGCGGAATCTATACCGGCGGCGTTGTGCGCTCATCTGACAATCCGGTGATCAACGTGCATAAAGGTGGCGGCATGACACCCATTATGTTTGTTGACGGGGAAAGAAAATAGGCAGCCGCCGGTCCGGCTTTAATCGGCGAAACGGGCCAGACGGAAACTGATATTGCCATTCCGGAGATCCGGCACCATGGAACTTCGGGAAGAGAATTCCGGCGGGGTGGAACTTGGTTCCATCCCGTCGCTGTTTCTAAGGACACGGTGTTCCCCGGCTTCCGGTCCGGCAGGATCAATCCGATGATCATTTTTGTACTGTTCATACCGGTCCCAGCACCATTCCCATTGAGATTCGAGGTTGGGATCAGACATCTCAGATCCTGAATCCCGGGCAATCCGGGAGGCAAATACCCACTCCGCTTCCGTGGGAAGACGATATCCGTCAGCACTGCGTTTCCAGAACACTTCGCGGTTTTCCAGAGCATCTCGAATCGTAAAATCCCGGGTGAACTCCGCATCAGCAAAATAACAGGGTTTGAGTCCCCGGTCTGTGGACAGGCGATTACAGAATACAATCGTATCGTACCAACCCATACCTGAGAATTTCCCGGCGCCAAAATCTTTCGCATCCATTCCGATCACTTGATCCCACTGGATGGCCGTAACTTCTGCATCCTGAATATAAAAGGGCCGGGTCAGTTTTACCGTGTGAAGGGTTTCATTAGTGGAATGGTTATCACCACCGAGCCTATTCAACCCCATCCAGAAAGATCCAGACGGCACCCAGACCATCCGGATTTCAACATCATCCTGAAGTGCCTCGGAATACCCATACCCATAAAGGGGATAAGACTTTTGTTTGCACCGGGATTCGGATTGACCGAAACGGTGCACGTTGAAGTAATCCCGGCCCATATCCATGCTGCCACCGGGACCGACGGGTTTAATGGGATATGGTCCGTCACCACTGGCCAGGCAAACCGAACCCGCCAGGAGTAAAACCATCATGACTGTTGAAAACCGCACAGGATGCCTCATGGTATTTCCTCCTACCCTACTATTATAGAGAATACGGTAATGATGTGGCAAAAGTTTCACAGTTTTATTTTTGTACCGTTCCTCTGTCCAGTTCATCATTTCTCCCCAAAACACAACACTCTCATCAGAAAAATATGCAAATTCCACGCCAGAATGTTGAAGAGCGGCATCTCGGGGGAAAGTACGGGGAGTGATTGCCGGTAGGTGTTTGTTGAAGTATTCTTGAATATGGGATGGAAATCCATCAGAGTAATCTTTTGGGGTTCCGTGGCATGTGATTTGCAAATTGTGGATGAGGAATCACACCGTTGATGTGATGGAGGATACCGGTTGTTGATCAGGACAGTGTGGAAAGATATTGTTTTCGGTACACGGATGATTATCCGGTATCCTTTCCTCAGCATCTCCATCATCCTCTGTCTGGCCCTGGGTATCGGGTCTACAGCCACTGTATTCACGGTGATTAACACATTCATGTTCAAATCACTGCCGTTCAAGGATCCGGGTGAACTTGTGTGGATTCACGAACAGCATCCCAGTCACAACTTTCAGATTATGTCCGTTTCGTATCTCAATTACAGAGACTGGAAATCCAGGAACACCACATTTGAAAAAATGACGGTTTTCATGGCCCGGGACTTTAACTGGCAGAAAGGTTCTCAAGTGCTGAGAAAATCCGGCGGACTGGTCAAAGCTGAGTTTTTTGATCTACTGGGTGTCGATCCGATTCTGGGTCGGACCCTAATTACCGGCGATACCCGGACAGTCCTGCTGGGGCATGCTTTCTGGGAGGAGGCGTTCGGTGGAGAAACCGGTGCTATGGGGGCGACTGTTGCCCTGGACGGGCTGGAATACCAGGTGGTGGGTGTGATGCCGCCGGAATTTGAAGTGGCGGCCGGTTCGGATTTCTGGATCCCTCTTGAAACGGAGGATCTTGCCCAATACCCCCGGGATACCCATTTTCTGTGGGTTGTGGGACGACTGAAAGATGCATCTCTTCTGGATACCGCCCGGACGGAAATTCTGACGATTTCCCGACAGCTTGAGGACGAGTATCCCGACATGAACAGTAACATTCGAGCCGTGGTCCGTCCGTTACGGGATTTTTACACCCTGATTCCCCGCAGAACGCTGTTTG
>SWBX01003589.1_pt1 | contig 12737 bp, 10 predicted proteins | sample 4693051 | NCBI WGS metagenome assembly SWBX01 (sample SAMN10267272, study PRJNA491770) | bioreactor metagenome | isolation source: DHS bioreactor inoculated with marine | place: Japan: Omine Ridge, Nankai Trough | reverse complement strand
TGTTAAGCAAACCCGTAAATGATCTCTGTTTTGACTGTCATGACAGCAGTATCTATGTCAATTTGAGACATCCCGTGAATAAACATCCGGTACAGGATGTCGAAGATACACTCAGACCCGGTAAAAAACTGACCTGTGCATCCTGTCACAATCCCCATGCCGGAATCGGTAAAAAACTGATGAAAGCACCCGGATATATGCAACTGTGCCAGCTATGTCACAAATATTGAGGATACGGAAAATCAGACCGGTATTTCTGATTCTGTAAACTGTCCCATAATTCCGATTTTTTACGCAGGGAGGATGTCTCATAATTCATTTTACCGGTAGATTACCTCCTCGCGTCACAGATGACCGCCGGAGTCCCGGAAAATCGGGGTTTTCTGTCTGATTTTACTGGCAATCACATTTTTTCTGGGGTTGGCATAAATCTTGCGATAAGGATCACAAGGGTTTATTTTTTTTAGTTAGTCAGGAGATTTTTTAATGAAGAAGACAATCTTGTCAGTTGTTCTGATTTTGGGTTTAAGTTTATGTTTTCTACCTGCTATATTTGGGTTGATACAAAACTCGCATCATGATTTCCGGGGTGCCGGCTGGAGTGATGGAGAGATCTGCAACGTATGCCACACACCCCACAATGCGGATATACTCATCACGGATGCGCCGTTATGGGATCATGAGAGTACCGCAGCGGCCTACACGGTTTATTCCAGCACGACCATGGATGCAAGTGTTCTGCAGCCCAACGGTCATTCCAAACTGTGCCTCTCCTGCCACGACGGCACCGTTGCGATAGACAGCTATGGCGGCACTGCGGGTACCGCATTTCTGGATGCCTCCCGTTTCGGGTATTTCGGCACCGATCTCGCCCCTCACCATCCCATCTCCTTTTCTTACGACACAACACTTTCGACAAATGATGGGGAACTCCACGATCCGGCAGTCACGGCAACCGGACTTGGTGGGACGATTTCTGATGATCTGTTATTCGGCAATCTGCTGGAATGCAGTTCATGTCATGATGTTCATGTGTCACGCAATACAGCGGGAACCTGTACCGGCTGTCATTTCGGGGGCAACGGGACGCTTTCTTTGAGAATGTCTAACAACGGCAGTGCACTTTGCATGACCTGCCACGACAAATAAATTAATAAAGTGGGGATGAGAATGGGTAAACAAAAATTTCAGAGCCTGTCCAGTTTGATATTTGTTTTAATTTGTTTGACTTCCATTGGCCTGGCACAGGACCCGCCGCATAATGAGACCGCGGATCCAATCATAACCTGTGACAGTTGTCATTCCTGGCTGCCGGGCTGGGTAACCATTCCCTATGACGCGGAACAGGAAACTCTGTGCAAAACCTGTCACAATCCCGCGGGACAGGCGCCGGCAATGGTGAATGTCGCCAATCATATCGTGGATGGCGGTGCAACAATCGTGGACTGCGGCTCCTGCCATAATCCTCACCTGGTGAGTTATCCCACGGATCCGCATTCCGGTTTGACGAATCCCAATTTGAGTCTGATTCGCTCTGATACCTATCAATATGTTGACGGTGCTGTACCACCGGCTATTTTCCAGAATCGTCCGGATCACTACAGTTTTACAACCGCACCCTTCATCGGAATCTGCCAGACCTGTCACACCGCCACAAATCACCATACCAATACCGGTGCGGGCACAGGCCATTTTTCCACGGAGGATTGTATCGGTTGTCATCCTCATGAGAATGGGTTTCTGCCCACGGGAGATTTTTCATGCACAACATGCCATGCCAGTGCTCAGAATAATGGCGATGGCGTGCCGGCATCCGGTCGCCGGGCAATTGTGGATGAATTTCCTCTTGGTACCACCCATGCGCATTACGGAACAGAAGTCAACGAAGACGCTTGCCTTGTCTGTCACAGCAATGGCACCCACATGGACGGATACGTTGAACTCGTCGATCCCGATGACGGCAGTATTTACCGGTTCATATATCCCGGTGATCTGGCGTCAGATCCCGATGTGTCTGATTTCTGCGCCGGCTGCCATGACAGTGATGGCGCGACCCGGCTGGCAACACCTCTTGATCCATTTGGAAACGGTAACGCTGCTCCGGCCGTTGCCGAGGCATTCGCCGGAACACTACAGTGGAACGAGTGGTATGGTGATGTCTGTTTCGGTAGTGAGGGAACGCTCAGGGGCGTCAACAGCCATCATGATATCAGTGATGCCGATCAGGCGTTCAGTGGCGCCCGACTGGAATGTCTCAACTGCCACGGCGCTCACATTTCCGCCGCGTCTCAACCAATGGCTGATCCTTTCAATACAAATTCACCTTTTTCAGGTGAAGATAATGATTTCTGCCTGGCATGCCATAGCGGCGGGGTTTCTCCGGCTGATCCCGGGTTCCCACCGGATGTGACGGGTCCAACCATTGCATTGAGGGGTATCGGGTCGTGCGAATATACGGTGGAACCATGGCATGTGGAATATGATTGGGCACATGTAGCTCACGGCCTGGATTCGAAACGGGGATGGGATGGCTATTCCGGCGCACAGTCTTATGTGATGGACTGCAAGGACTGTCATGATCCTCACGGATCGGTTACACCAACCAACCTGGCCGGTAACCCCTATATGATCCGGGATTACGTCGATGGCACCATGTTTGTCGATGACGGGGGACGCCCCCTGGGATTCAACGGACCACCCTGGGATATTTACGGCACTGCCGGAGATGTCACTGTCTCGATTTCCGGGATTGCTGTCGATTGGGGAAGTTCCCAGAGTTTGTGCATCAAATGCCACGTCGATTGGCTGGCTTCGTATTCCTGGCACTCGATGTGTAACGGCTGTCAGACCTGCCACGGACATGGCCAGGCATGGGGGGGTAACGACTGGGGTGTGACACCTCCCATCGACAGCACACTTTGTCCTGTGCCGGGCAAAAACCTGACGGGGCCGGATCTTGAAAAATTAATGTTACCCCATCGGCTATCTGAACCTTATCTGGCGGATTAGGGATTCACGGGAGAAATTTGATTTGAGATGATCCGTTAATTAGGATACCACTGTTCCGGATCTTCCGGGGGAAGCGTTCTCCTGAAATAAAACAACACACAAAACAAGGAAAAAACATATGAAAGTTTTCACAAAATATCTTGTTATCTTTGCGGCCATTACAATTGTGACATGTCTGACACATGGAATCGTTCAGGCCATGCCGCCGGCTGCTGAAAGTACCGATTCCGGATCAGTCCCGGCAGTTACCGGCAAAATCATCGAAACCTTTGATGTCGAAAGCTATACCTATGTTCAGCTGGATACCGGGAAAGAAAAAATCTGGGCTGCCGGTCCGAAGGTAAAAGTAAATGTCGGTGACACCGTTTCTCTTGCACCGGGCATGCCCATGCAAAATTTCCACAGCAACAGCCTGGATCGCACATTTGAACTCATTTATTTCGTACCGGCAATTTTTGTGGGAAAACCCGGGGAACCGGCTTCCCAGCAGGAAGAGGTCGCCCCGCACCATGGATCCGCACAGGATTCAACCGCCCCTGACCTGGATCTTACAGGCATCGAGAAGATTGAAAATGGATATACCGTAGCGGAACTCTACAAATCCAAACAGTCACTGGCGGGTAAAAACGTTTCTGTCCGGGGAAAAGTCGTGAAAGTGAACAACGGGATCATGGGCAAAAACTGGCTCCACCTCCGGGACGGTTCCGATTTTGAAGGCAATAATGATCTCACCGTTACCTCTGCCGCAACCGCCGAAACCGGCAGTATTATTATCGCAACCGGGATTCTTGTAATGGATAAAGATTTTGGACACGGCTATCAGTATGCCCTCATTCTTGAAGATGTCGAATTGAAAATTGAACAAGAATAAGAATTAATAATTCCCAGACCCAAAACTGTTTCAGAAACAAGTATGTCGCATAATCATTATGATACATTATCGAGAGGATCATTCTTACTGAAGCCATTGTCACCGGTTGGTGTCTGTAATTGGTAAGCTCACGGAATATATCAGTGGAGTAACCGAAAAGTCTCAAACCGGTAAATTTGAACTTATCAAACCGTACCTTTTCAGATTGAAATATCGTTGGTATAATTATTGCAGTTTTGTTTACGGTGGAAGGGTGAATTCTTCCTCGTGAGAAAGCTGCATTGATGCCATATTTTAACGTAAGGAGATAATCGTGAGGACCATTTATCATCTGTGTTTAACAGTAACGCTTCTGACAGTGTTTATGATCCCGGTTTCTGCTGGAGAAATCGACAAAGGTTCTCTTGTTCATGAGGATTACATAAACGAAAATGTCCCGATATCCTATACCATGGACTGGTCCAGCAGTCTTTTGGAATCATTTGTATGTCATGGGTCCATCAGGACAACGGAGATCTCCCTGAGTATTTCCAGTAACGGCATTCCGGAAACCCCATTTGATAAACGTCTGATTTTATCGGTGTCCGATCATCTGGCAAGTTTTGTAAGCATTGATCCGGCTGTTATTTCTCAGGTATCCCTGAATCAGACATATACCATCCGTGTGATGATAAACAGAGCTCAGGAAGCTGATCCGGGAATATTCAGCGGTAAGATATCTGCTGTACTGGTGCCGGATAAGGAACTTCAGCCGGATGATCAAATTTATCGATTGAATCCTTTGTCAATGCGCGTCACAGTCAGTGAACCTGCCGGTAGTACCACACTTCAGAAAGCCAACAACTATCCGGTCCGGATTGCACAGGCCGATGACGGCATATTTTATGTGAGTGACACGAATGCCGGATCCGTATTTATTTACAATTCAGATCTTCAGTTAACAGGCGAATTGAGAGGATTCAATCAACCCCTGAGTGTGGGAGTGGATCGCAGGGGCAACATCTGGGTTGGAGACGACGGGTCAGATTCAATCCATGTCTTCTGTGAGACGGGAGCGCAATTGTTCCGTATAGAAAACTCCGGATTACAGATGCCCGGCGATATGGCATTTGACCGAGAGAACAACGCCTATGTCGTGGACAGTCTCAGTGATACCATCATGGTGTTTGATAATCAGGGAAATCATCTTCGCAATATCGGCAGTTCCGGGGATGGTCCCGGTGAACTGAAATTCCCGGCTTCACTCTGTATCGCATATCGCCCGGATGGGGATAGCGAAATCGCAGAAATTTATATTGCTGATCAGGGTCATGGCAAAATCCAGGTTTTCCTTCTGGACGGCACATACCTCCGCAGCTTTGGTGAGCCCACCCAGGCTTTTTCCTCCAACTGGGAAGGGAAATTCTCCCGGGTGCAGAGTCTTGCAATTATCGACAACACAACCTTGCATGCCCTGGATTGTTATCAGAACCAGGTTCAAATTTTCGACGGAATCGCGGGCACATTCATCAGTGCTTACGGCACGTATGGAACAGCAACTGCTGAGATGAATCTTCCGCTGGATCTGGTGATTACACTGGACAGGGAAGCAGTCATTACCAATTCCGGAAACAGACGAGTGGAAAATATTTACTTAATTCCGTAATATTGAAAAGGGGCGTGATTATGTTTCGGATGTTTAGGCATGTTACAGGGGTTTCATTGTTCATCGCTGTTATGGTGGGAAGCAGTGTGCTTGCGCTTGCACCCCCTCATGATGCATCTGCAACGCCCCCCATCGGATGTGAATCCTGTCACTCCCTCCATGGATTTGGGTTGATCCTCAGGGACAGCGAGCAGGAAACACTGTGTAAAACATGCCATAACCCTTCGGGACAGGCGCCCGACATGAGTGATGTCGCTCTCCATTCTGTTCTGAGTGATACTGTGATCGTGGATTGCGGAAGTTGTCATGATCCGCATTCCCCCAGTGAATCATATAATTCGCATACCGATACAACGACGACAAACCTGAGTCTGATTCGTGATGACACGGCTACGTACTGGCCTGACGCCCTTGAACCGTCTGTGTTTCACACCGATCCCGATGATTTCGCTTATACAACAACACCCTTCAACGGCATCTGTCAGACATGTCATACTGCCACGTCCTATCACACCAATACCGGTGACAACACCGGGCATGGTTCCGCCGATTGCGTCTCCTGCCATCCACACGGTGATGGATTTGCCGGGTCCGGCGGCAGCTGCATGGATTGTCATGGATCTGCACAGGACAATGGGGACGGAATCCCATCCTGGCAGACAGGCCGCCGAGCGATTGTGGGTGAACTGTCCTATGCCAGTCATCACCTTCAGGGACTCCCCCTGGATGACAGCGACTGTTCGGTATGCCACGAGATGACCCAGCATCAGGCCGGATATGTGCGATTATTGGACGTGGATACCACCACCCTGGTCGCCACGCTTACCGGTGATCCCGCCTCCGATGCGACTGAGGCGGCAAAACTAACGGATTTCTGCCTGGCATGTCATGATTCCGATGGCGCCAACGGATCTGCCCCCTTCACAAATGGCAGTACACCCGTTGATATTGATCTCACACAATGGACCGGAAGTTCCCATAATAATTACCCGCTGACCTGTTACGGTGACGGCGTATTCGGATGTCACAGCAGTGGCCACGGTTCTAAAAAACAAAAACTGCTGGCGCCGTTTGAAACAGCCCCCACCTCCCCGGAAAATGAAGAGGAAGAGGAAGGGTTCTGTTTCAATTGTCACGATTCAGATGGTCCGGCAGCCTCTGATATTGCGGCATTCTATAATCAGCCCATTCGCTGGGCGACAGGACCAATCAACAAAACGATGAAAGATCTTAATGATCGCCATGATGTTCAGTATGCCGCCCAGGTTGATAGTGGGGCAATAATCGAGTGTACCGATTGCCACAATCCCCATACCGCCACAAGTGCAGATCCTCTTGTTGCCGATCCGGATCCAAATGACGGAAACACGCCCACGACCCGGTCAGAATGGTGTCTGGACTGTCATGACGGCAGTTTTCCACCATCTGTAACAGCACCAACTATCGCATTGATTGATGTTTCGGGAACCATTGCAGGTGATGCGATGGGTAACGGTTCGGGAAATGCATCATTGAAATCCGGTTACGGCTGGGGAAGTGGTGATAATGTACCCTGTGAAGCCTGTCACCATCAGCACCCAGACGCCTCCACAACGTCATGGAATCTGTTCCAGGGCGTGGATCTGGTGAAATCGAAGGATGGAACTACCAATATTCCCAGTGATGGTGCGGGATTGATTTACGAAATGACCGATAACAACGTAGTTAATAGACCGATCAACGGCTATGAATGGTGTAATACGTGCCATACAAATTCCATGGGAACGTCTAAAGCTAACTGTTTTTCTTGCCACTATCATGGCAGACGCTGGTAAAATCATCCGTACCATCTCTGTAATTAATAATTTCTAACCAGTCTCCCCACAAACATTTTCCTCCAGAATTGGAATAATTAAAATTGACCACAAAAGTTAAAAACAATGATTCAGTGATTCATTTCCTGAGTTCCACCCGGCTAACTATTTTTTTGTTCATCCTGCTGGGGATTCTTTCCATAATGGGAACAATCATCATTCAGGAAGGTACCAGCGAGGCCGGTCATATTGAAGATCTCTATTCTGCGACCACCATCCAGATATTCAACAAACTCGGGTTCTTCAATATTTATCACTCCCCGTTTTATGTCGGCGCCCTTTTGATTCTCACCATCAATCTGTTTGCCTGCACCTATCGCAGGATTCCACGGGATCTAAAAACAAACAGAAAACTCTCAGAAGATTTTACACCGGAAACAATGAAAACGAGCAAAGGTGTGAAATCGGTGAATACCAGCCAGTCCCCACCTGAGCTTACACCGGTTATTCACACCATGTTCAAGAATGCCGGTTATCGGTTGAAAGAACGGGGGCCGCACACCTGGCTGGCCCGGCGGGGAACAATTGCCCGATCTGGATTTTATGTCTCACATATGGGTGTTTTCATTATCATTCTGGGAGCAGCAATCAGCAGCCTGTTTGGTCTTGAGGGCATGATCTGGCTTCTTCCCGGTGATCACGCAGATCATTATCAGGTCCAGGATGGTACTGATGTTCCTCTGGGTTTTACCATCCAATGCGAAGATTTCGATATTGATTATTACGATAACGGCATGGTGGATCAGTTCAGGTCTGAGCTTACGCTGCGTGATGAAGATTCCGTGATACGTGAACACACGCTTCTGGTCAATCATCCCATGTCATATCGGGGATTCCGATTTTTCCAGTCCAGTTACCAGCAATTCGGCGCGAAAGCGATCCACCTTAATCTGGTTTCAGGAACCGAATCCCTGGCGATAACAACGGAAGAGGTTCCTTTTGAAAAATCGGTCTCTCTCAATCCGGACACCCGATTTACCATTCGTGTGAAACGTTTCGAACCGGATTTTTATTTCGATCAAAAGGGCCAGGCAGGCACCCAGTCGGGAAAACTGAATAATCCGGGGATTCTCCTGGAAATTCAGACGAATGACGAGGCTCCACAGCAGAAATGGGTTTTCAGCAATCATCCTGAAATGAATGCATTATCGTCACCCCAGGGTACTCAAGTTGTATTTCAGAAAGCCGATCCCGAGTACGCCACGGGCATTCAAGTCGCCCGTGATCCCGGCAGTGACCTGATCTGGCTGGGTTCCCTCATGATGATCGGCGGACTGATCATCATCTTTTTTATCTCCGCACAGGCATTCCAAGTCGCTGTGGAAACTTTCGATGGCGGATCCCGGGTATATTTCAAAAAAATCCTGGGGCAGCGATCCAAATGGGGTGATGTCCTAAAAGTTGAGGCTGTGATCAAATTGTTCCACGCAGAATTAAAAAAGGAAAATGGGAAATAATGTTTTATGAGTAATTCAAAGCAGCAGAATCAAAAATGGAAGGCCATGGGATTCTTGATCACAGGGATTGTTTTCTTGATCCTGCTGGTGGTTATCCTCTTTAAAGCCACCCATGAAACCTCGAGTATTGCCCACATGACCACCATTGTGTTTGTTGGTCTTATCGGGTTCATCTCTCTTGTAATCGGGGTCAATTTTCTCCGATCTTACCGGAAACTCTCCCGGGGGGAAGATGATTCGACCGGCGATTTCAGCCATGCCTATCCGCTCTTCGGAATTGTGCTGGCCTTGCTCGTTATGGGTCTCATCGCCCGGGAATTCCTTGTACCGCCATCATATGGGCAATTTGGGAATTACCGGGGAGACGCAGTGGAAGAAGCCACTGAAAAGCTGCCGACATATACGGGTCGTGACGCTTGTGGTGAATGTCATGAGGAAGAACTCACTTACATTTTAAAAGATACCCATGCCCAGGTTGAATGTGAACTCTGTCATGGACCAGGGACGGCTCATATTAAAAATTCTGATAATGCCATGGTCATTCCCGATGGAAAAGATCAATGCCTTCTCTGTCATAATCGTCTCAATGCCCGTCCCGGTGCTTTTCCCCAGATTGACTGGCGGGAACACTTTCAATCCTTCGGTGTGGAGGATGAAACAACTCGATGTGTTCAATGTCATTCACCCCATGAACCACTTTTCCTGGAGAGGAATGTCAGAGAATCACGGTTGCATCCTTTGATCCACCGCTGTCAGGACTGTCACATTGCCCGGACAGAAACTGATCTGGAAAGACCCTCTGATCATCCTGAAATCTTCACTTGTGACTACTGTCATCAGGATATTGTCAACGATTTCCAGGAACGGAATCATCAGGAAATCTCGTGCACAACGTGTCATATTTTTATGAAGCTCAATGATTTCTCAGGAAGAATTCTTAGGGATGCGGATCCCAGGTTCTGCCTTTTATGCCATCGTATGGAAGCCTTCAAAACAGGAGAGTTCGCTCCCGGTATTTCCTGGCCTGAACATCGGGATGATGTGAGTGAGTCACCGGAAGATTTTAAAAAACATTGTACAGATTGTCACCAGATGAATATTCACATTCTCCATGGAGGATCGGAATAATGGACAGAACGAAACGGGTGAGAACTCGACGGAAATTTCTTAAACTGATTGCATCAGCGCCACTCCTTCTGGTGATACCTTCAGCGACCGGTTCCAGCAGCACCCGAAACCGGGATAAACCGTATTGGGGTTATGCCGTGGATACCACCAAGTGCATTGGGTGCTGCGCCTGTATGCGTGCGTGTCAGACGGAAAACAAAGTCCCGGAATCAGTCAAACGCACGTGGATTGAACGCTATCATGTAGATGCCGGTGGCGGTGTTACCGTCGATTTACCCGAAAAACCGAATTACACTTTTTCACCGCGTGAGAACAATGCCATCAAGGCATATTTTGTGCCGAAAATTTGTAATCACTGTGAGAAATCCGTCTGTAATCAGGTATGTCCGGTGGGCGCTGCTTTCATGACAGAGGACGGGGTTGTTCTGGTGGATGATAAACGCTGCATCGGCTGCGGATATTGCGTTCAGGCCTGCCCATATGGGACGCGATTTATCAATCCGGAAACACACCTTGCCGACAAATGTACTCTCTGCTATCACCGGATTAACCAGGGCTTGAAGCCGGCCTGCGTCACGGTCTGTCCGACTCATTCACGGATCTTCGGTGACCTCAATGACCCCACCAGCGAAATCTCGATGATTTTGAAACAACGCCGATACAGAGTTTTGCGACCGGAAATGGGAACCCATCCAAAATGCTACTATCTCGGTCTTGATTCGGAGGTGATCTGATGAATTTCATATTTCCCAATGAAGCAAATGTCACATGGACGGTAATGATCGTTCTGTATCCGTACATAACCGGACTGGTTGCCGGGGCATTTATCGTTTCTTCATTGTATCACGTTTTCGGCAGATCTGAACTGAAAGCGGTCGCTCGCTTCTCCCTCACCTCTGCATTTGTATTCCTGCTTTTTGCCCCCCTTCCTCTACTGGTTCATCTGGGTAACCCCTTTCGGGGAATAAATGTCATGATAACACCCAACTTCAATTCCGCCATGGCCGGGTTCGGGTTTATCTATACGACCTATTTAACGCTGGTTATCCTGGAAATATGGTTTGTTCTTCGCGGTGAATTCATCTCACGGGCGAAAGGAAAAGGATTGTTTGCGCTGATCTGTCGATGGATTCTTCTGTTCAACCTGAATGAGAGTGAAGCATCCAGAAGGGCTGATGAGAAAATGATTCGTTTTCTGGCCGGGCTGGGTATTCCTCTGGCGTGTCTGCTCCATGGGTATGTCGGGTTTCTCTTTGGTGCTCTGAAAGCCAATCCCTGGTGGTCTACACCACTGATGCTGGTAATTTTTATCTTTTCCGCCATTGTATCCGGAGTCGCTGTCCTGATATTCCATTACCTGACCGTGAGTTGGCTCAATGGCTGGAAAATCGATCAGGCCTGTGTCCGCTCCATGGGAAAATACCTGTGGGGATTTATGATGGTGGCCGTTTCTCTGGAACTCCTGGAATTGCTCTCTGTTGCATATAAACAGACGGAAGAATGGGAAATTCTCCGTGAACTGATCTCCTCTAAACTGCTGGTATCATACATTTATATGCAGTACCTGACATTTTCTCTGATACCGTTCATCCTGCTGGGAGTCACCGCACTGTTCAAACTCAATGATCGAGTGGCCAATGCATTTCTCTGGCTGGCCTCTTCTATGCTCCTGATTCAGGTACTCCTCATGCGCTGGAACGTCGTGGTGGGTGGGCAGCTGCTCTCAAAATCCATGCGTGGATTCACCGAATATTTTCCCGGTCTCTGGGAGAAAGAAGGCCTGATCGTTGCAGTGGTTCTCGTCACTTTGCCCTTCGGAATCCTCTATCTCTTCCACCGGATAATTCCCCTGTTTCCGGGAATTGAGAAAAAACAGATAACTTAAACAACCTCAGCATAAACATATCGATAAAAAAAGTCCGGGAGTAAACTCCCGGACTTTCTATTTATTATCCGTTCTTCTTATTGGAATTTTACAGCGGATCCACGCAGGTTCCCATTCCCAGAGCTGTCATGAAAATCGCCTGGGCATCTCCAGCCGTAACCGAACCTTCCCCCGTACAATCCGCCGCACAGAACTCTTCCGTTGTCGGTGTGTACGTTTCCAGGGCAATGTTAAACGCAAGCTGTGCATCTCCGGCCGTTACAAGCCCGTCCCCGGTCACATCACCATCATTAATACACACCGGAGTCATCGTTGGCGTCGGCGTGGGTGTCGCATCACAATTATACGTGAACAACCCGTCACCGATTTGAAACGGCGCAATATCATCCAACATGCTGTGAATAGTAAACCAGGCGTTATCACCGGGATTGCATCCCGGACAGACAACGTTGAAGGTTAAGTCCACAAAACTGCCGGTGCTCCCGGCCGGAATCCCGTCCGCTAATGTAAACCCGACAATCGTAACATCCCCGGGAGATCCCTCATTACAATCAAACATACTCCAACCCGGGTTCAGAACACCCTCCTGACAGGACACGTATTCAAACATGGTCTCGTCAAATCCAAGATGGAACGTGAACGCATCCACCAGCGTATCCGGATTATCCAGCATAACCGTCACCACCATGGGGTTCCCATCACATCCCTGACAGTCCGCTACCCAGATCGTATCGTTATTGGGAACAGGGGTCGGAGTCGGAGGATTGGGTGTGCTGGTGGGTGGTATCGGGGTGCTTGTCGGCGGTATCTGTGTGTTAGTGGGAGTGTTAGTGGGTGTATTTGTCGGTGTGTTAGTGGGAGTGTTAGTGGGTGTATTGGTCGGTGTGTT
>SWBX01001686.1_pt1 | contig 12792 bp, 11 predicted proteins | sample 4693051 | NCBI WGS metagenome assembly SWBX01 (sample SAMN10267272, study PRJNA491770) | bioreactor metagenome | isolation source: DHS bioreactor inoculated with marine | place: Japan: Omine Ridge, Nankai Trough | reverse complement strand
CCAAAAAATAAAGATTTAAAGCTTGCAACAATTGATGATATAGCAGACAGAAAACACTTAATACCCATAATTTACAATGTTCTTCAGGGGAATTATTATGCAAGAGTACAAATTGTTCATCAACGGAGAGTGGACCGACTCATCAACAAGCGAAACTTTTGATGATATCAATCCTGCAACCTTAAAGAAACTGGCAACGCTGCAGGTAGCATCCGAAGATGATGTGGACCGGGTAGTGGAAACCGCATGGAATGCTTTTGGGGCATGGAGCGAGACACCGCCGCCCAGGCGTGCACTGGTGCTGTTCAAGGCCGCCCGTATGATGGAAGAGAGAAAGGAAGACCTTGCGGCTCTGATGACCAGGGAAATGGGCAAGGTCCTGGCCGAGACCCGCGGGGACGTGCAGGAAGCCATCGACATCACCCTGTACGCTGCCGGGGAAGGGCGGCGGATGTTCGGCGAGACCACAACCTCGGAGTTGAAGGACAAGTTCTGCATGACAGTGCTGCGTCCGATCGGTGTGATTGGTATGATCACTCCCTGGAACTTCCCAATGGCCATTCCTGCCTGGAAGATAATGCCTGCACTGGTGGCAGGTAATACCATTGTAATGAAACCCGCAAGCGATACACCGCTATTGACAATCAAGCTGGTGGAGATCCTTATAGAAGCGGGACTGCCGCCCGGTGTGATAAACCTGGTGTTCGGGCCTGGAAGTACGGTGGGCCAGGCGATAGTCCATCATCCAGATATCAGGGCCATCTCATTTACGGGCAGCCTGGAAACAGGAAAATGGATAATGGGTGAATGTGCCAGGGACATGAAACGGGTATCGCTGGAACTGGGCGGCAAGAACCCGATCATCATTATGGATGATGCGGATATCGACCTTGCCGTGGACGGTGTGGTCTGGGGTGCCTTTGGTACGACCGGGCAGCGCTGCACTGCTGCCAGCAGGGTCATTGTACATGAAAAGGTGAAGGACGAGTTCACACAAAAACTCCTGGCCAAGACCAGGTCCCTAAAACTTGGTGACGGGCTAAAAACCGATACCGATATAGGTCCGGTCATCAACCTGTCCCAACTGGAGAAGATAGAGAAATATACTGTTATCGGGAAGAACGAAGGGGCAAACCTGTTAACAGGCGGCAACCTGGCAGATCCGGGACTTCCCGGACATTTCTTTGAACCTACCATATTCACGGAAGTGGACCAGGACATGCGTATAGCCCAAGAAGAGATATTCGGTCCGGTCGTGGCCTTGATACCGGTATCAGGATTTGATGAAGCTATTGAGGTAACAAATAACACTATGTACGGCCTGTCTTCATCCATATATACCAGGGATATTTCAAATGCATTCAAGGCCATCGAAAAGATCGAGGCAGGGATAACTTACATTAACTCATCAACCATCGGCGCAGAGGTTCACCTGCCGTTTGGTGGAGTTAAAGGCACAGGCAACGGATTCAGGGAAGCAGGTACCGATGCGGTCAGGGAATTTACTGAAGTTAAGGCCGTGTATTTTGATTACAGCGGCAGACTCCAGAAGGCGCAGATTGAATAAGATATACAATACTATACCAGAACATTATTTCGGAACATTGTTTCAGAACACTAATTCGGAATACTAATTCAGAACACTGTTTCAGAACATTATTTCAGAACACTGTTTCAGAATAGTAGTTTAGAATAGTAGTTTAGAATAGTAGTTTAGAATAGTAGTTCAGAATAGTAGTTCAGAACAATATTTCGGAATAGTAGTTCAGAACAATATTTCGGAACACCGTGCCAGGTTAAAATATTCAGGAGAAAAAAATATGATCGAACCACCAGGACAAAGGTCCAAAGAGATCATCGACCGCGATTGTGAGGTAATGCCGGCATGTCTGGCCCGCCCTTATCCATTGGTCGTGGACAGGGCCAGGGGTTCTGTCATCACGGACGTGGAAGGCAAGGAGTACATAGATTTTGTGGCAGGTATCGCTGTAATGAACGCAGGCCATTCCAACCCGGTAGTCTCGTTGGCAATATCGGCACAACTGGAAAAAATAACCCACTGCGGGTTCCCTGACTTCTATGCCGAGCCACCTGTTAAGCTGGGCGAAAAGCTGAAAAGCCTGACCCGATATGACCGGGTGTTCTTGTGTAACAGCGGGACCGAGTCTGTGGAAGCTGCCATCAAACTGGCCATGTGGAAGACCAAACGGCAGAACCTGGTAGCTTTTTACAATTCTTTTCACGGCCGGACACTGGGCTCGCTGTCCCTGACCTGTTCAAAGATCAGGCAAAAGGAACATTTTCCTTCCCTCAGGGTTGTGCATGCCCATTATGCCTACTGCTATCGCTGTCCCCTCAACCTGGAATATCCGGATTGCGGAATATCATGTGCAGGGGAGATTGAATCACTTATCTTCAAGCGTGAACTTAGTCCAAATGACACTGCTGCCATTGTTGTGGAGCCGGTGCAGGGCGAGGGTGGTTATATCGTACCGCCGAGCGAATTCCACAAGGAGATAAGGCGCATCTGTGACGATCATAATGTGCTAATGGTGGCCGATGAAGTGCAGGCGGGCTGCTGGCGCACAGGTACCTTCATGGCTATGGAGAACTTCGGTGTCAGGGCCGATATCGTGTGCATGGCAAAGGCACTGGGTGCCGGCCTGCCCCTGGGTGCCATGCTGTCAGACCACGAAATAATGGACTGGCCGCCAGGTACTCATTCCAATACATTCGGCGGCAACCTGCTGGCATCGGCTGCTTCAGTAGCTGCACTGGAGTATATGGAGGAAGAAAAGCTGGGCAGCCATGCAAAGGAACTGGGAGGGCATATCATGCAACGGCTGCGGGAAATGCAGTCAGAATATCCTGTTATCGGGGATGTGCGAGGTCTGGGGTTGATGATAGGAGTTGAGTTCATCAAGCCGGACGGGTCCATTAACCCTGGTTTACGTGACAGGATCGTTGTTGAAGGGTTCAGGGAAGGTATTGTCCTGCTCTCATGCGGCGACTCTGTTATACGGTTCTCCCCGCCGCTGGTCATGACAAGGGAGGAAGCTGACACCGGGCTGGACAGGTTCGAGGTTGCATTGAAGAGGGCTGTCAAATAGATCAAGCTGTCAAATGGGTTACTGTCAAATAGGTTAAATACTATAACAAATTTTACAATCAACACACATTATTTACCGGAGACCCTGTCTTGACAGAAAACGAGAATAAGAAAAACACACTGGCCGACCTCCTCCCATTTGTGGCCATGGGAGTGTTCCTGCTCCTTGTACAGATAATCTCGGTCATGCTGGCCCAGCCCATGATAGATGAGGGCATGCAGTTCACTGAAGACCCTGATAGCGTATGGAATACAATCTATTACATCGCACTTATACTTGGATTCACCGGGGCCATACTCTATGCTTTCAAGAAGAATATCAAATGGATGATCCACGGCTTCATCCTCTTCTCAGTAGGCGCTACCCTCTATTATGTGTTCCTTGCAATATTTGCCATATTCATGGATGAAACTGCCAGCATAATACTTACACTGACATTATCATTGGCACTCACCGTACTGCTTTATTTGTTCCCTGAATGGTATGTCATCGACATCATCGGCATCCTGATAGGTGCAGGTGTGACCGCTATTATCGGAATATCTTTTGGCGTAATGCCTACACTGATACTGTTGATATTGCTTGCGGTCTATGACGCAATATCAGTATACCAGACCAAACATATGCTCGCACTGGCCGAAGGCGTGATGGATATGAAGGTGCCCATACTGTTCGTCATACCGAATCATCTGAACTTCTCATTCCGCGAATACAAATATGAAAAAGATGCTAAACGTGAAGCTTTCTTTATGGGGCTGGGAGATGCGATTATGCCAACCATATTGGTGGTATCTGCCAACGTGTTCATCACTGAAGGATATATGAACCTGCCGCTGATAGGTCTATTGAATATGCCTGCGCTGGGTGCGGCTTTGGGCACCATTGTAGGCTTTATAGTACTGATGGCGGTAGTGGCAAAAGGAAATCCACAGGCAGGGCTGCCGTTTTTGAACACCGGGGCCATACTTGGGTATGCCGCCGGATGCCTGGCAGCCGGTGTGTCAATTATTCCGCTGTAATAGAAGGATATTTCACATATAGAATTCCTTAAAAACATCATTATTCACAGATAATAAGTATCCACTTCAAATAAGAGGGAAAAAATAATAGCCACAGAGAACACAGGGATCACAGAGGATTTCTTCTCTGTGCCCTCTGTGCTCTCTGTGGCAGATAAATATAAACAATGATTTATACAAATTTTATTACCCTACTTTTTGAAATGGATACGATAATAACTTTAATTAGAAACGGAGGATGCTCTGGTGCGCATAGGAGTCTATATTTGCCACTGCGGCAGCAATATCGCAGGAAACCTGGATGTTGAGTCTGTCCGCGAATTTGCCAGCAGCCTGTCCGACGTTGTAGTTTCAAAGGATATCAACTATGCATGCGGTGACCAGGGGCAGGATGAGATCAAGACAGATATTCATAAACTGGACCTTGACCGTATCGTAATAGCTGCCTGCTCACCAAGGCTGCATGAAGTGACCTTCAGGCGAATGGCACAGGCAGCCGGACTGAACCCATATCTTGTCGAAATGGTCAACATCAGGGAGCAGTGCTCATGGGTGCACAGGGATGCATATCATTATGCCACACAAAAAGCCAAGGACCTGGTGGCCATGGGAGTTGCAAGGGCACGGCTGCTTAATCCACTGAGCGTTGAAAGCGTCCCCGCCAACAGGGATGTGCTGGTGATAGGGGGTGGAGTAACAGGCATCCAGGCGGCCCTTAACCTGGCAGACAGCGGGATAAAGGTCCACCTTGTTGAGCAGGATTCCACCATCGGCGGCTGGATGGCACGGCTCAATGATGTTTTCCCCACAAATGACTGCTCCATGTGCGTGCTTGCGCCAAAGATGACCGAGGCAGCAGACCATCCGAACATTGCCCTGCATACATATTCAGAAATCCAGGATATCACCGGCCATATAGGTAATTTCCATATATCGGTAGTGCATAAGCCGAGGTATGTGGATGAATCCAAATGTAAAGGCTGCATCGAACTGTGTGGATCTGTATGTCCTATCGAGGTACCAGTGGAAGTGGATGGGGGGCTCAGCCTGCGTAAGGCTATCTACCTGCCCATGTCCCAGGCAGTGCCATTTGTGGCAGTGGTGGACCCGAAACACTGTGTAGGCTGCGGGTTGTGCGTGAAAGCCTGTGAACCTGAAGCTATTGATATTGACCAGAAAGAAGAACTTGTGGAGTTTGATGTGGGTGCTATCATAGTTGCCACAGGCTACCATCTTTTTGATGCATCCAGGAAGCCCGAGTACGGATATGGCATTGTGAAAAACGTCATTACCAGCATGGAACTGGAGCAGATGCTAAACGCATCGGGTCCGACACATGGACGATTGGTCCGTCCTTCGGACGGACACGAGGCAAAAAGGGTGGCCTTTATCCAGTGTGTGGGTTCCAGGGATGAGACTGTGGGTAACCCGTACTGTTCAAGAGTGTGCTGTATGGCTGCTATAAAAAATGCCGGAATTATTATGAACAGGAACCCTGAAAATCATGTGACTGTTCATTATATAGATATCAGGGCGGGCGGAGAGAACTATGAGGAATATTATATCAGGCAGCAGGAGAAAGGTGTTGAGTTCATAAGGGGCAGAGTCGCATCGGTAAAGGAGGTAGACGGTGAGGCTGTGATCACCTACGAGGATACCATGACAGGTGAGATCGTGGACAGTACTGTTGACCTGGTTGTGCTATCTGTTGGCCTGGAGCCAAATAGCAAGGCCAACAGCATTGTGGATACCCTGAACCTGAGCCGGCGGCCCGATAGGTTCATCCAGGCGGCCCATCCGAAAATGCGGCCGGTGGATACCCATACCAGGGGCGTGTTCGTAGCTGGTTGTGCTTCCGGACCAAAAGAGATACAGGTTTCTATTGCACAGGGATTGGCGGCATCTGCCAGGGCACAGGGATTGTTGAGCAGTGGCAGTATCCAGAAAGATGTGATGGGTGTAAGGTTAGTAGACGAATTGTGCAATGGCTGCCGGTTGTGCGAGGAAGTATGTACTTACGGAAGGATCAAAGTTATTGACGGCAAGGCTGTTGTGGATGAGCTGACCTGCGGCGGGTGCGGTACCTGTGCAGCGGCATGTCCACGGGGAGCCCTGCAGGTCAGGCATTCTACTGATGAGCAGATACTTGCCCAGGTTCGGGCAGGTACAGAGGATATCAGGGAGACCCCGCTGATCATTGGGTTTTTATGCAACTGGTGCAGTTATGCGGCGGCAGATCTGGCAGGGACGCAGGGTGTATCCTATCCGACAAATATCAGGAACATCCGTGTGATGTGTGCGGGACGGGTGAACCCGTCTTTTGTGCTGGAGGCATTGAAAGGCGGTGCGGACGGCGTGCTGGTGGCAGGGTGCAGGTTGGGTGAATGCCACTATATCAACGGGAATATTAAGGCGCAGCAGCGGCTGGATGTACTAAAGGATGTGCTTGCTGAACTGGGTATCGACCCGGGGCGTTTGAGGACTGCGTGGGTGGCGGCAAGTGAGGCAGGGAAGTTCGCAGGTGAGGTCAGCAGGTTTGTGGAGGATCTGGAAAAGATAGGGGCTATCGGGAGCGAGCTTGATAAATAAATGTGGAATGGGAGTGTCTTATTTTGGATGTACGGGGGATGAAGAAGTTTGCGGAAAATATATGTTAATTGCTAAATGGTTTTTTTATTGGATGTGAATATTTGAGGTGAAATGATTATGGCCAAACAAAAGCAGCCTGATATTTATCAGATAAAAGTAACACTCGATGGCATCAGACCGCCAATATGGAGACGGATCCTGGTTACCAGCGATACAACATTGAGCAAACTTCACAGGATATTGCAGGTCGTTATGGGGTGGGATGATTACCATCTTCATCAGTTCATTATCAATGGGACTTATTATGGTCCACCCGATCCGGATTTAATGTTAGACCTTAAGGACGAAAAAAAGATGAGACTGGATGAAGTGGTACTCCAGGAACAGAAAAAGTTTATTTATGAATATGATTTTGGTGATTCCTGGAATCATAATATACTGATCGAAAAGATACTTCCACCGGATACGAAAAAGCATTATCCGGTGTGTATCAAGGGTAAACGGGCATGTCCTCCTGAGGATTGCGGAGGTGAGGGAGGATATTATTATTTCCTTGAAGCTATCCAGGATCCCGAACATCCCGAACATGAGGAAATGCTGGAATGGAGGGGCGACAGTTTTGATCCGGAAGCTTTTGATATTGATGGGGTTAACAGGATTTTGAAAAAGATCAAATAAATTCTCAGGGATACAGGTATAATATGGACAAACCGATCCGGAAATATAATATTCCCGGTGAATACGTAACTCTTCTTGATGACATCAAAGAGCGTATTCGTACAATATAAGGCATTAAGAACTGCTAATAAGGAGCTTATTTCGCTTTACTGACAGCATCCAACCATTACTTTCAACACAGGAGACCTTACATGAAATCCCCCTGGCACCCCACCTAGACCCTCACCCCCGCCACAGCCAGCGCCCTCATGCAGATCGAGTCAGCCCGGACCGCGGTCGAGCATACATCCCTGCCACCCGCAGTCCAGGAAGAACTGCGCCACCGTGCCCGCATCCGTTCTACTCACTATTACGCTATTAAAAAAGCAGGAAAAATATAAAACCAAATTAAAGCCTCGGGGGGGATTTTATGACATTATGTACACAAAGCCTTTATGGTCCTTTGAATATATAATATTATATTATGGCATTTCATAAAATCAACGTTCAGGCAAGATTAGACGGACTAGTTGACCCGGGAGTATCTGAGCCTAACAGGGAGCTAATCACTGGTTTTATTGATTGGTGCTTTTCAAATAGGATTGGTGAGCATAGGGCGGTCAAATACATTTCAACACTCAAGCATATTGCTATTGATCTGAACATTGACTTCGATAAAGTCACAAAAAAAGAAATGGAAGCATATATTGGACGGCTGGAGCGCTCTGATAAATCCAACTGGACCAAACACGATTATAAAATTGCAGTCAAAAAATTCTATACTTGGCTAAATGGTGGCAAAGAATCGGACCTTACTGATTGGATAAAAACCACGTTATCCAAAAAAGAAACCAGAATGCCAGAAGAATTATTAATCGAAGAAGAAGTTTTAGAATTAATTGGCGCTGCAAAGTCACCCAGGGATAAAGCATTAATCGCCCTTATGTGGGATGTTGGGGCCAGAATTGGAGAAATAGCTAGCATAAAAATCAAGAATCTGACCTTTGACGAGTACGGCATGTCAGTATTACTTAATGGTAAGACAGGCCCCAGAAGGGTTCGGGCTGTATGGAGCATTCAATATATCATGTCATGGTTAGAAATGCATCCGGATAAGAAAAACAATAATGCTATGCTGTGGGTCAATTCAGAGAATAAACCGATAAGTTACCAGGCAGTACGAAAACAATTAATAAGGATAACTAACAGGGCAGGGATAAACAAAAAAATTACCCCGCACCTTTTCAGGCATTCAAGGGCTACATTTCTTGCAAGGCACTTAACCGAAGCTGAAATGAATATCTATTTCGGGTGGGTCCAGGGGTCAGACATGGCAGCTACATACGTTCATTTATCTGGGCGGGATGTAGATAAATCAATACTGAAAGCTCATGGTATCATAGTCGAAGAAGATAACAACAAACCAAAAGTTCAACAATGTCCACGCTGTAAGGCTGTTAATGGACCAGAAGCACTGTTTTGTTTTAAGTGTGGTGCAGCAATGACCCTTAAAACTGCAATGTCCATAGAAGCCGATAAAAGCGAAATATCAACCGAATTAATGACAGCGATATTAAAGGATCCGGGAGTATTGGCAGCAATAAAAAATGCCATGAAGGCCGAAAACTAAATATCCTGATCATCGAATTCGAATTCGGGCTCGGTGTAATCTTTTGCCCATTTTAAACCCTCATGGAACGCCATAACATCGAGCAGAGAATATTCATTTCGATTTTTTTGGATAAACTCAAATGCATCCGGGTTATGAACGCCATTAATATTGTCTTCAATAACGCAATGAATGAACATTTCAAAAAGGATAAAGGAAAAAGAAGTTTTTATTATTGCTTCATAATCTGAGAGCGTTATGGGTTTTGAACTTCCAGCAGTGAGGTTGAACCATGCCTTTTTAAACCGATCAAAAAACAAATCATTCGTCAGATAATTTATAAAAAATGATGCTGAGAGGGGTAATAAATCACCTAAAAACCGGAATTGAAGGTCAGACTTATGATCATCTATTAGTATCGAAATGATTTCATCATTCTTTTGCATATCTGAAATTAAAGAAGGATATTTGATTAAAAGGGCTCTTAAGTGTTGTATTTCATAAACTATATCATAGGTTTTTGCTACAGGACCGGTTCTGCCAAGTATTTTTTTTTTTTCGTAGTGAATGAACCCGTTGGACTGGAGGGTTTTGAGGTCTTTATCGACTGCATTATATTTTTTGTCTTCATTCCCAAGGGCCATTGTAATTTCATTTGTTGTTTTTGGGGAAATTAAAAGCGTTCGAATAATTCGTTCTTTTACACTCATAAAACTCTGAATGTTATAATCGACATTATAATTATCGGTAATATCACGATATATCAATAGTCGGTAAAAATGTAAAAAACGCCGATATATCAGCTATTTAACGAAATTAGTCGATAAATTAACTTTAATTATAATCTGGACTATTATAGATTAGTGAATTAAATGTTGGTATTAAATAAAAGAAAAATCCATGTCCATGGAGGGAGCAATCTCATATCTTTGCATATGGAGTGGATTAAATCAAAGGCAAAAGACTGCAAAACTAAAATTGTCCAAATGGATCAGGATAATAATTTAGTAATTGCACCCGGGAGGTCTGAATGGCAGACTTAAAACCGGAGACTATCACCACGTTTAGGGATATGGTCCAACGCAAGGGTGAGTTTTTGCAGTACCTGGCAAAACACGGCAACGATTTTGAAAGGGCAGCGGCTTCGGTTATTCTGGAGGCCGGTGCGTGAAGGTGAGGGTGACGTGACAAATGATATTTCTTCAATTGGAGAACTGAAAAAATGGAACTCAAAAGGAGCCCTCCGATTACTAAAAGACATAAAAAAGGTAGAAAAAATCAGGCCAAAGATACCAGGAGATGACTATATATATCGATTCATGATATTGGACAGAACCCTGATCATCCCATCGAGCAAGATGTTCACTCCAGCAATGTTTTTCAGACGATATCTGGAAGAGTTCAATGAATTGCCCAGTGCGGATGTTTCTGAACACTGGGAATTAATCGTAAATGCATTGAAAGAAGAAGGATTCATCATCCATGTGGAAGACAATGAAGAAAATGATGAAACATTTGCTGCAGAAACGTTTCTCAATGTTATCAGAAAATATTCAATCCTTAAAAAAGAAGAACGAGACCAATACAAACAGAACAAACAGGTGCTATTCTCACACAATACTAATTTGTATCTACCAAATGAAATAGTTAAGAAAGTTCTTGACATTGCTCAAATCAAGATCAGAATACAGCGCTTGAATAAGCTTATTTCAAAATACAAGATTGGTGCGGGTACTATTCGTTATGGTAAGGAGTCAAATGAAACCATACGATGCTGGATATTTTCCCCAAATTTAATCTCCGAACCACTGATTTCCATTATAAATCTTCCTGATGATCCACAACAAAACCAAGGGCAAGAATATCAATAAAATCATTCATGGAAGTGTCGTGATGGAGCCAAATTCAAAATCAACAAAAGAACCATCACAACATCACATTATCACAAGAAGCCTAAAGACAATGGATTTATGTGATGGAAAATTCAGAAATTATCACAAACAGTCCAATAGTGCTGGAAATTTTGTGATGATTTCAATATTATTTGTAGGGAATCGGGGAAAATAGTATCTTATACAGGAGGATTTTGAGAATCATGAATGACCATATCTACACAATAAAAGCTCTCCAACCCGATGTTTTACCGGAATCTGAATATCTGCCGTTTTATCCTACATTTCGATCACAGATTGCATTTTTTGGTAAAAAAACATCTCAAAAACAAGCTACTGCGACACTACAGAACTCAAAAACACATGCGAGTTCAAAGGTCAATCAAATACTACTCACTCCCACACACAGGGGGTCTTCACCCCCTATGGCAGTACCTCGGCGAACACCATCCTGGTGGTTGCCCTCCGGCACTACGGAAGTAACACAGGTCAAATCACCATGAACAAAAAGATAAAAACCATTTACGGGAAACGTTATTTCACAAATCGGGTCGATATGTGTTCACCAGGTAGCGATTTTATGATAAGGAAATTAACATGACATTGATGGACTTTAATGATCCGATATGTCCTTCCTGCGGTCGTCTTAAACAGGATTCCACGGGAAAGGATATGTCACATGCTGCTGTTTGTTTTTACTGCTATTTGCGAGGTGACCTTTCTAATCTGAAAATGTTTATCCTTTATGTTTTGAATGAAATAGCCCGGCCAGTTACGATATATGAACTGGCTGAGATCATGACCAATCACCCGGCTTTAAAGGGAAGAAGTACATTTACACGAAATCGAATTAAGGGTGCTTTGGACTTCATGACCCGTCCAAAGAACAAGTTGATTCTGAAAGGAAAGAAAAAAAACAACAGTAAAAACGGTGCTGGCAGGAAATTAAACACATATAAGATAGGGAAGAGAAGGGGTGTGAAATATCTTGAAAGATATCTGGACCAGTGGGATCGAGGGAGGATTGTTCACCTGAAGCCAAAAAAAACTAAAGGATTAAGGAAAATAGTGCGGCGGAAAGAAAACTTCACAAAGGGCATTTCTATTAAGAACAAAATTGATGAAGGAAAATATGATAGGTTTGATTTTCTTTTTATTAAGGATTTAGTTAAGAGCTTGGATAAAAAATAATCTATTAATCCTTAATATGGGATTAATAAAGTATGTTCATAGCGAACTTGATGAAAATATTTATTTTCAAATCCGCTGCCATTGGATATTTTTGATTTTTCCATGGAATTCATTTACTCATTTACGATTTCTACTCTTGTTTTACTATATTTTTGACCGCCGTTGACATAGCCTCTACATAGTGATATCCTCGTCGCGGACATAATGAGATAAATTATGAAAATCTTCAGTTCTTGCAACTCTGCCTTAATCAGGCTTGCAGGAATCCTGACAAATCTGCCTAGTTACATCTCCTAATCTTAATCCTTGATGTTCTGTCACGCCTAGTGTCAAGTCAACTCTATAATGTTGTAAAGTATATAATGTATGTTCTTCATAATCAACCTAAGGGGATTAAAAATGAAGAAATATATCGTGACACTTACTAAAGATGAGCGAGAAACTCTTAGCGCACTTACTTCAAAAGGAAATCATAAATCACAGAAAATTCTTAACGCCCTGATTCTACTTGGGTGTGATGAGGGTGAATACCAGACAAAACGTTCGACCAATGAAGAAATTGCCCAGATACTGAACATAAGTATGAGAAAGATCGACCGGGTGAAGGAACGATTTGTCTCGGAAAGTATCGAGGTTGCACTCAACGGAAGAAAGAGAAACCGCATCTACGATAAAAAAGCTGACGGTGATTTTGAAGCTCATTTGGTTGCAGTGAGTTGCAGTGA
>SWBX01006061.1_pt1 | contig 12877 bp, 7 predicted proteins | sample 4693051 | NCBI WGS metagenome assembly SWBX01 (sample SAMN10267272, study PRJNA491770) | bioreactor metagenome | isolation source: DHS bioreactor inoculated with marine | place: Japan: Omine Ridge, Nankai Trough | reverse complement strand
TGCTGCTCCTCAGCATCAGCACGGTTCTTGTAGGGACTGGTATCCACCACAATGAGTTGATTCGTGGTGCTGCCGAACCGTTGAAACCATTCCAGCAGATACCGCCAGCTTCGGCCGGCTTCTTCCTGGGCGGTGAAAAACACCGTTCCCCGATATCCCTTACGGAAAAGACAGACCAGAGCTGCTGCGGTGAGGACGTTATCCAGTTGCGCAATCATACAGCCGTTTTCCATGACCAGCCGATCCTGATACGCCACAGACGTCCCGGCAACGACATGCTCGAGACCGCTGACTTCAAACACGATATTGCCACGATGTTCGCACAGATAGGAGTTGTCTATGATTCCCGTCCCGAGATAGACACCGGACCAGGGTTCATACGCCATCACAGCCTCCCCTTTGAACCGGCCGGAAATGGAGCGGAAAGTGTTTTCGGAAAGGGAATTCCCAAGTAGATCGCCCCGGTTCCGGGCCACAAATGCAGCATACTGAAATTCGTTGGGTCCGGTACAGATAAGACCGTGCCGGTCGATATGTGCGGATATCAATCGGGATTCCGGCCGGTCACCCTGAGCAACCAGCAGTCCTTCATACCGGGTCACCGTGGCACCGGCTTCCTCAAGTTCACGCTGCAAGGTGTGAAAAAACGCATACTCCGCACCCACAACACTGGGTGACCGGATCAATTGCTTCAGAAGATCCAAAAATTCTGTGTATTCAACTTGTGTCATTTTATCTCCGGAATTCGGGGTTGATGGCAAAAAAGAGAGGTTCGCCGACTTCCGCTATCATATTCATTTCCCTTCCTATGTAAATACCAGGCTTTCAGATTTTTTTTTGTGGCTGTTCAGCAGAGCTGTCATCTTGTGCCAACCTGTCATCTCGCGCCAACCTGTCATCTCGATACGAAGTGAGAAATCTGCAGCCTTGTAGGCGATGTTATGAAACCCTGACTGCGCGTGTACTCTCAGAATACCATCGAATTTTGTCATGATTTCCATTATAGTCCGTGACGTTTGTCGGAGCCTGTCCGAAAAGGCTAAGGATTTGAATAGAAAGAGACAATAGTCTATTCCCTACGTGAATTGTACGTATTGAAAATGGTTTTTTGTTTAGAGTTTACTTTTCTCGCCTGCACGGAGGCAGGCGCCACCCTTCCTATTTTTTTAAAAAAATAGGGGGAAGAGGGTGGCGCCGGCGTCTCTGCCGGTGATTTGGGAGGAGGGAGAATCATCATGAACACACATCGCATCGCCATAATCGGCGCAGGAAATATCGGCACTGCCATTGCCCGTGGGCTGGTGGAATCAGAACGGTTTCAACCGGCGGAGATTACTCTGACCCGGCGGAAAACTGATCGACTGGCTGAATTTCAACAACGGGGATTTCAGGTTGAGGGTGATAACCGGACCGCCGTTCAAAACTCAGACGTGATCATAATCGCCGTGGAACCTCAGCAGGTTGACGGTGTTCTCGCGGAGATCAAGCCGGAACTTGAGAATAACCGGCATACTCTGATCTCAGTGGTCACCGGTGTGACAACCGCCCAGATCACAGGCGCCACATCACCGGAACTGCCGGTGGTGAGAGCCATGCCCAATACGGCCATCGCCGTGCGAGAATCCATGACCTGTATTGCCTCCGACATGGTGGACGGCCCGGCTGTAGAGCTTGCGCAGTCAATATTCGACGCAGTGGGAACAACCCTTGTCATTGGCGAGGAACGGATGATTGCCGCCACCGCGCTGGGGGCCTGCGGCGTAGCGTTTTTCCTGCGTGCCATCCGGGCCGCTTCCCAGGGCGGGATCGAGATCGGGTTTCATGCCGGGGAAGCGCTGGCGATTGCCTCCCAGACCGCACGGGGCGCCGCATCTCTTCTCCTCTCAGCGGATAATCATCCGGAATACGAGATCGATCGGGTCACCACACCCCGGGGCTGCACCATCGCCGGACTCAATCACATGGAACATCAGGGGTTCAGTTCCGCTTTGATCCAGGGAATTACCATTTCCGCTGAGAAGGCTGCCAGTCTTTATAGTGGTGATGTTGAAAACTAGCATAGTTCATCAAATGGCGGATAAATTCACAAAAATTCTTCCGGATTCGTTGATGATAAAGTTGAATCGGATCTCCCGGGACGGCTCAATAGCTGCCACAAGCGTACCCTGCAACAACAATCCGGTCGGGCATGCGGTACCGTATTCAGTCCAACGGATCCACGCAGCTTCCCATACCAAGGACCGTGTAGAAGATCTCCTGGGCGTCCCCGGCGGTGACCGTGCCGTCGCCGGTGCAGTCCGCAGCGCAGCTCTCTTCAAACGTCGGCTGGTAAAGTCCCAGCACGATGTTGAACGCTGCCTGGGCATCACCTGATGTGATAGAGCCGTCACTGTTAACATCGCCATGATTGATACACGGCGGTGTGGGTGTGCTGACGGGATTTTCGATCCAGTTGCTGTAATCCACATCTTCTGAAACATTGTCTCCAGGCGGGTTGGCGTTTCCGTTGTTCATGCAGTCATCGGTGAGAAACAAGGTGTCGTTGGGACCTGCCCAGTCACCCCACCAGTTCCAGTTTGCGTTTACACATGTCACGTCGATTTCATTCACTACACCGGTGTTCGTGTTTCCGAAGATATTGTTGGCATTCACGGGGGATCCGCCGATGACCGGCAGTGCGTCAGCTGCGACCCGGACACCGTCCTGGTTTCCCGTGATATGGGAGCGTGTCAGAACCGGTGCCGCACCGGCTCCCGAGACGTAAAGTCCGTATTGGGTATTGCTGTTCAGAATACACTCGTCTATCACCGGTCCGGCGCTGTTGTAACAGTATATGCCGGCGCCTTCGTTGAATCGGAATATGCAGTTGTAAAAACGCGGGGAGACGCTGTCACAATACACACCGTGGCTGCCGGTGAATCCGCCATACTCCACAATGGCATGGTTCAGGATGCAGTATTCATCAATGGCGTTGTACGTGAAGTGAATACCGCCCCAGATTCCCGGCGCTGGATTGAGATCATCGCTACATGTGAATCTGACTTCACTGCCGGGAAGACCGTTGACCGTCAAACCTCCCATTTCCGGTGCGGCGATATATCCGATAGTCAGCTCCGCCATGGCGGCAAACTGCAGCTCAACCCCTTCGTTGACAGTGAGAACCGCTGGTTCGCGCATGCTCCCCCGGACGCTGATGTCACCGTCAATAAAAAGCGGTATCGCATTCTCGATCCATGTACTGTTCTGCGAAATGATTTCACCGACCACATAGATTTTGTTGTTCAGATTATCCTGATAGGTATTCGTCCCCTGGATAAGCCCCACCTGTCCGGCAAACAGACGGACCGGATTGCTGATATTATACGCAAAGAGGTTGTCCGTCAGACTCGGCTGCGCGTCAGAAGATTCAACATAAACACCGTATCCGCCGTTTGCGGAAATGTCACATCCGCTGATCTGCGGTGCGGAGGCGCCGTCAATACACACTCCGGATGTTGTATTTGCGAATACAAGGCTGTCGATGAGTTCCGGCGAGCTGTCCATGCAGTCCAATCCGCATGTCATATTATGTTCAAGGGTGCAGTTCGTGATTATAGGCTGAGCACCTTCAGTGCAGGTGATTCCGGGTCCGTCACTCCAGGATGAGCTGACATTATAGAACCCGGGTGATGCACTGTTGCAGACGATGTTGTATTGACTGTCCCGACCACCATACTCGATCCGGCAGTGTGTCAGCTCAGAGTTGGCATCATCGGCGTAATCAGCGAAGTAGATCCCATACCAGTGTCCGGGATCCGGATCCGGTGAATTTGCGGTTATCACCACCGGTTCGGATTGGGTTCCCATCACTTTCAAAGCACCGGCCAGAAAGGCGTTGGAATCGTGTCCGATTGTGAAGCCGCCTTCCAAATCCATCAGGAGAGTGACACCTGGATCAATGGTCACTGATGTCATGTTATCGGGACCGTCCTGTCCCTGCACGGTGACCATCTGGTAAATTACGTATGGAACTCCGGGGTTTTCCCAGACACTGTCATCTGTGATTGTATCACCCATTACCCCGATGTATTGATTCACGTTGGCCACATACGTATTTGCTGTGATGGAATGGATATCTTCGGCGTAACATGTCAGCGGCACACCGCCGTTACCCTCAAACAGACATCTGGTAATAGCAGGAAAACAGAGCTGATCGATCCTGACACCGCCGGAATTGTTTTCAATGAATGAGCAGTCCTGAATATCAGCCATGCCACCATTGTGCATGGCAAGACCGGACTGTCCATATCGAGAAATGGTGGTAAGGATTTCAGGTGAACTTCCGTAAATATCGATGTTGGCACTGGCGCCGTATCCGCCGTATTCGACGATACACATTTCCATAAAGCAGGAGCCGTATTGATTGATGCGAATTCCGTCATAAAACCCGATGGTCGGCTGGGATCCCGTGAAAAGTATGACTTCTTCTTCCGTCCCACTGGCCACAAGCGAACCTGGATCCAGCGGACTGGAGCCGCCGATGATCAGCTCACACTGGGCATCGAAGTAAACGATCACACCAGGGTCAATGGTGAGAGTCGCGAAGTTTCTCACTGAAATATCCGTGGTGATCCGGTAGATTCCGCATCCCGGAGATGAGAGACCCCAGATCGTATCTGTCATGATATCCGAATAAATTTCATAGGGCGTGCAGGTGGTGGTGGGTTCCGGCGTGGCTGTGTCAGACGGTGTCGGTGTGACTGTTGGCGTTGACGTGCGGGTGGGCGTGAACGTGGGCATCGGTGTGAATGTGGGCGTGTAAGTGGGGAGTGGCGTTGGTGACTCCACAGGATCCTCCGCCCAATCGCCATAATCCACATCGTCACTCACCGAATCGCCCTCTACACTGTCGTTGCCCCCATTGACACAATCGTCTATGGCGTTGGAGCTATCATCCGGCCCGTCAGGATCTCCCCACCAGTTGAACCGGGCATTAATGCATGTGTTAAACGAGAGATTGCTGACACCCGATACGATATGTTCAACAAAATTGTTTCCTTCCCCCGGGGTTCCCCCGACAACCGGCTCTGCATTGATTTCAGCATAAATTCCGTAGTCCTGGGCGGTCAGAGAGGTGCCGGTAATGATGGGATCCGTTCCCGGTCCGGTGCAGAAAACACCGTAATCAATGTTGTTATGGATGCTGCATCCTGCGATTTCAGGGCATGCGGCGTTTGTGCAGTATACTCCAGCGCCGTCGTGGTATTCCATGGCGCAGTGCTGGAACGTCGGCGAACTCCCCTTGCAGTACACGGCATGATCCGTGCCGTACCCGCCATATTCAATGACTGCATGCCGGAGGACGCAGAGATCGTCCCGGGCAAACTCCAGAAACGATATCCCTTTCCACTCCCCCGGATTCAAGGGATAGGTATCATTCTGAGTAAAAAGTACCGGGTTGAATTCCGTCCCGTTCACCATGAGACCGCCTGGTGAGAGAACACTGCTGGATCCCACAGTAAGTTGACAGTACCGATCGAATTGCACCTCAACACCTGGCTGAATCGTCAGAACAGGTGCAAGAGAATCCTCTCCGGCAACAGTTAAATCACCGGTGAGCAGGTACGGTATCCCGGGATCATGCCAGGTGACGTCCCTTGTGATAAGCTCCGGTTTGACTTCGATTTTCTGAATCGTGTTCCCGCTGTACGTATTTCCCCGGATCCCGGAGAGATCGCCTGCAAAGCAGGAGATCGGGTAACTGTTGTTATCGGAGATTTCACTGTCCCATATCAGGGGCTCCGGGTATACATCGTAAATATAGACGCCACAGGCTCCGTTTCCATTGATGTTGCAGCCTGAAACCTCCGGATATGCATATGTTGCGAGATAGACACCGTGCAGAGTGTTGCCGTAAATCTGACAGGATGTAATTTCCGGACTGGCATCGCCCGGCCAGGTGTCCATAACCGTCAGACCGCACCCCATGTTGTCATAGATATGCGTGTCAATAATGTCAGGTGAACCGTTCCTGATATAAATGCCACTCCCGGTATTGCTGTTGAATTCACACTCAAAGATCAGCGGTGAGCCTTCGCACAGGAGGCCGTTTCCTGCGGAATATCGGGAAACCATATAGTAAATAACCGGGGAATTTCCACCGCAGTCAATGTTGTCAGCTAAAAATTGTCCGCCGTATTCAATGATGCAGTGAATCAATCGGGAAGGTTCATTTTCAAGATGCGTTCCTAACAAGATTCCTTTCCAGTCGCCTGGAGCCTGCGGGTTTCCGTTCGATGTGAATATGATCTTAGAACTCTCTGAACCGGCTGCATTCAGGGCTCCCGGGAGATCCGGATCCGTTTCGTGGCCGATAATCAGCCGCGTGTCCGGATCAAAGGCCAGTGCTGTCCCGGGCGACAGTGTCAATGTCGTGACCTGATCCGGCCCGTCTGTTCCCTGAACTCTTAACTCATCGACATTATGGTGTGACGTGATCAGATATGGAATTCCCGGGTTTTCCCATGATGTGTCACCCGTCAGGGTTTCCACTCCAACCTGAATCTGCTGAACACTGTTATTGATATAAAAATTGCCGGAAAAATTATTAACCAGAGAGGCGATGGTGGTCACTGGCCAGCTGCCATTCTGAGTGAATGTGCTTCCTGAAACCGTGATGGAACCGGAAGCCAGGGAGAGCCCGACCCCGGTATTCTGGTAAATTTGACAGTTTGTAATTGTGCCGGAGGTATTGGTCATGGAAACACCGGTGTCATTATTGTGGATCTGCGTATCTGAAATGTCCGGTCCCGAGTCATTGACGATGATTCCGGACCCGACACAATCGTGAATGCTGCAGGCGGCAATGATGGGAGCCGCTCCATAGGAACAGTTGATGCCGTAACCACTGAAACGGATCTCGCATTGATCAATCCCCGGTGCACAGCCTACGATGTAAATGCTCCCGAAAAACCCTCCGCCATACTCAATCTCACAGTACGACATCAGGCTGGAATCCATTGCTTCCGAGCGGAAGTGAATATCACCGGAATAGCCGGGAGACGGCGATGATGTATCCGCTGTGAACAGAATTACCTGACCCTCGGTCCCCTGAGCCAGGAGTTTTCCCGCATCACCTTCTGAAACACCTCCAATGTATAGATTATTTCTGTACCCGAACCGGACTTCCACGCCGGCTTCGATGGTCAGCGTGGCGCTGTTTCGGACCGTTACATCGTCTGTGACGAGATAGACTCCGCCCGGATCCGGGCTTGTCAAACCCCAGACCATATCAGCAGTGATTTCGCCGGAAACAGGCGTATCCGCTGATGCAACCCCGGCAAAACACATACAAATCACAACAATACTAATGGTGTACTTCATAAAAAACCCTCCGCTTCTCACGGTGACGACTGTGTCCGATGATACGACCATTATATAGACTTCCGTCCGGAGTTGCCAGTAATCGGATACATCTCATTTCAAGCCTGTTGGTGCACGGCGTTCGCCACTGCTGCCGGCCGATATTTTACTGTGAGTTACATCGTATTCCGAGCCAAGACACATCGTATAGGAAGGAACTGTTACAGCTGTGAGTCTCCGTGACCGGTCCTCACGCCAAGGCTGGAAAGTGCATTCCTTCTCCAGGTTATCGATTTCCGGTACTTCGAATTTCATCGACACACGACCCGTATCCCATGACAATATAGAATATGGACTGAGCATCACCAGCGGTGACACCCCCATCACCGTCGCAATCCGCAGCGCACCTCTCAAGATATGTTGGAACCAAGGTTCCCATGGTGATAGAGAATGCCATTTGCGCATCGGCTGCGGTGTGGATGCTGCTGAAATTCACATCTCCGTGATGAATACAGTCGAGTGTGGATGTTGGCGTGGGTGTCGGCGTGTCGGGGAATGGATCATGGAAACAAACCGTGGTGAAATTCGGAAACATCAAATCAACGCCGACCGCTTTATCCGCCACTGTCAAAACCAACGGGGTTGGTGTTAATCCCGGTGAAATCTGTTTCATGGAAAGGGTTGCCACCAGCATGGTGACCGCCGCGATTTCATTGCAGTTCAGTATGGTACCATCGATCTCTGTTTTAATGGTAAACGCTTCTGAGCTTGATGCGCTGTAACTGCTGCTCAAACCTGAACAGATCAATCCACTGTCTGTTTTTTTCACTTTTTCTTGCTTGACTTTCCTGAAAACACATGTTTTCCTGATTGGGAAAGTGGAGGAAACCAGGAAAATGATTAGTGAGAAGGAAATAATAGAACAGCTTAAACGGGGAAAGATCGAAGTAGATCCCTTGGAGTTGACGTGGCTAGAAAAGGGTCAGTTAAAACAGATCGATGGCTTAATGAAGGTTAGATGGGAAAGTAAAGAAGTACAATTTGCTGTTGAGGTAAAGGCTATGTTTACGCCGAAATCGATAACACAAGCAATATATATGATAAAAGATATGGCTAACTCTCTCAAGCTATCACCACTGCTGATCGCACCATATTTATCAGAAGAATCAATCATGAAGCTTGGCAAGAATGGGGTAAGTGGGATAGACCTGTGTGGAAATTGTATTATGCAAATTCCAGGGGAGATATTAGTCCTGAAAACTGGAAAACCAAACAAATTTCCGGATAGGAAACCAATAAAAAATATCTATAGTAAAAACAGTTCTATGGTAGCTAGATTGTTTTTAGTTCAACCGTTCTTTGAAAAGATAGGGGATGTCCTGGATGAAGTAAATGCGCGGAATCCGCTCGCAGAATGGAATAGACGGCCATTGACTTTCTCGACGGTTTCCAAGGTTTTGAAAATTCTCGAAGATGATCTAGTAATTTCTCGCAAAGGAAACAGCACTAAACTATTACAAGCTGATAAGCTTCTACGAAACTTACGGGAATATTATGAACCACCTAGAGTGAAAAGGATAATTGATTGGAAATTTCCAAAGGAATTACAGCAAAATAAGGACAAGGCTTCAATTCTTTTCAATGCGATCCAATCAAAAGTCCCAGCGATGATCACTGGAAAGAGTTCTGTTCTACTGTATGCTATGATGCAACCTAGTGACAGAATTTCAGTTTATTGTTTAGATCTTGAAGAGATTTCATCGAGATTACCAGGAAGGTCTGAGGAACGTTTTGCTGACATCTCAATTATTGAAGTAAATCCTAATCCAAGTTTCTTTGATAGTAGGTGTATAAACGGAGTTGTTTGGGCATCACCCGTCCAATGTTACCTTGAGCTCATAACTGGTGACAAACGTGATCAGGAGACTGCAATTCAACTGGAGGAATACATTTTGAAAATAATGGCGGATTTGAGAAATGTATGAGATGAAAACATTAAAGGATGCATTATTAGATTTACTGAAAATCTTGAGTCAAAAAGATATTCCAATAATCGTTGGTGGTGGATATGGAATTTATCTCTGGCATTCTGAGTTATTGAAATTGCAACCGAGAACGTTACTCGAACGGTGGCCAGAACCTCGATCAACAAACGATCTTGATCTCTATTTGAGAACTGAGCTTCTGTGTGACCCGGATCGATTAAAACCATTTCGTGAAGCATTAGATACCTTAGGCTACAAGCCTATCGATTCTGCACAGTTCTATCAATTTATTAAACCAGGTCCTGAGGGCGGGGAAGCTGGTAGTTTAAAAATTGATGTTTTGACCGGTCCGCAGTCTGAATTTAAAAAAAAAGGTGTTAGGGTCGATAATCGCAGAGTTCATCCAAAACCTAAGATTGGACTGCATGCACATCCTACAGATGAAGCATTTACTCTTGAAATGAATATGAAAATGATTAAGCTTCCCGAAGATAATGATGCTGCACAATCTCAGTTTGAAGTCTATCTCCCTCATCCATTTTCATTCGTTATGATGAAACTATTTGCTCTTCGTGATCGTCAGAACGATGAAGCTAAAGACTATGGGAGGCATCATGCTCTTGACCTGTACACTTGCATCGCATTAATGACTGAAGAGGAATGGGAGGCATCTAAAAAATTTAAAAATAATTTCTCTCAAAATGAATCCTTCAAAGAGGGAAGCGTTATTGCAAACGAATTGTTTGCAAGTGAAGATTCTTCAGGTATCCTGAGATTAAAAGAAAGTGAATACTATCGCGAAGATTTTCAAGTTGCTGAGTTTCGAACTATATTACTGGAATTGGTCAGTTGATTGTAAATTATTAGACTATATTATTTTCTTGAATTTTCGTTTTTCTAAAACTTCTCTAAGAGCCATATAGATGCCATCGGCGTTAGGGAGTTTTGACTGGCAAATCTCATCACATTGCGAACAGGGGATGAACATCTGCGTTTGATTTCAAGCGTTGGATTTACGTTGGAGTTGGAGTTGGTGTGGGCGTGTTTATTGGAATTTCATCGACGCACGACCCGTATCCCATGACAATATAGAATATGGACTGAGCATCACCAGCGGTGACACCCCCATCACCGTCGCAATCCGCAGCGCACCTCTCAAGATATGTTGGAACCAAGGTTCCCATGGTGATGGAGAATGCCATTTGCGCATCGGCTGCGGTGTGGATGCTGCTGAAATTCACATCTCCGTGATGAATACAGTCGAGTGTGGATGTTGGCGTGGGTGTCGGCGTGTCGGGGAATGGATCATGGAAACAAACCGTGGTGAAATTCGGAAACATCAAATCAACACCGACCCCTTTATCCGCCACTGTCAAAGCCAGCGGGGTTGGTGTTAATCCCGGTGATTCCGATACCATGTCACGGGTCGCTGCCAACATGGAGACGTCCGCGATTTCATTGCAGTTCAGTATAGTACCATCGATCTCAGTTTTAATGGTAAACGCTTCTGAGCTTGATGCGCTGTAACTGCTGCTCAAACCTGAGCAGATCAATCCACCGTCGGATGTGAGTGCAACAGATTTCAGACGATCATGATTGATATTTCCGTACCGCCGGGCCCAGACAGGATTCCCGGAACTGTCACATTTGACGAGAAGTCCGTCAGTGTTACCGGATACCATCTCTTTATAACTGCCTGCCAGAACGTATCCGCCATCCGGTATCTGAATGACACTTTTGGCAACCTCATCATCCACCGTTCCGATTCGACGAGCCCAGGTGGCTGTTCCGGCACTGTCGTATTTTAGAAGATATATATCGGTTTCACCGAATGTATCATATATGCATTCTCCAGCGGCGATATAACCTCCGTCAGACGTCTGGGCCACAGAATATAATGCCTCCATACCGGTGCTCCCGGTGGCTCTCGCCCATGAAACTGCTCCCAGGCTGTCGAACTTGATAATAAACGCATCAAGACTGCCCGCACCGAAACTGTTGGTTGATCCCACAACAATGAATCCGTTATCTGACGTCTTTTTGACGCAGTATCCGGTTTCATTATTGTAATCGCCATACAAAGTCGACCAGACCACGTTGCCGGCACTGTCAAACTTGGCAAAAATCAAATATTCCGACGTATCGGTAGCATACTCTCCGGTTACTACAAATCCACCGTCCCCAGTCGGAGCCATGGAATGAAATTGGTCCGGGTACATATCACCAAATGTTTTCGCCCATTCCAGCATACCCCCAGGATTGAATTTGGCGAGTAATCCTTGTTCATCATCTGTTTCCGAATAGAAATACCCCAGAACAATCAGGTTCCTTTCTTCCGTCTCTAAAACGGCATGACCCAAACTGGACTCACCATCATCAAAATAAGCCGCCCAGGCAGCCGTTCCGTCGTTTCGGTACTTGATGAGCGATAATTCAAGATCAGGACCGGTATAAATACCACCCGTTCCCAAAAAACCACCATCTGATAACTCAATCATATCTCTTGACTCAGAATGTGACCAGGCATCCAAAGTCGACATGAAATACGAAGGCGCCCTGTCCACAGCAAGAATCCCAGGGATACACACCAGCAAACTCAACACGATTAACCGCATCATCAATGAACCTCCTCGTAAGATCCCATCATGGGATTTCCAGCCCGCATATGCTTTCACTCTGATATAATCATAGTCACCATGATAGCAATGTCAATACATTGAAGATTTTGCCGGGACGAGGAAGATTAGAAAGTAACTCGACCAATGATTCGGTCAACCGTATCGTTTAAGGTTTTCGAATGGTTGATGTCAGAAGCAATCCTCCCAGTATAACCAGGAGCAGTCCAATCCCGGCGGGTCCTGAAGCGGGTATCGGACCCGGAGTAGCAGTTGGCCCGGAAGGCGTTTCTGAAGGTGTGATAGTTGGTAAACTGGTTGGAGTTGTTGTCGGAACTTCTGGTACGGGGATCAGGGTCATGCGCGTGCTGGAATCAGATGGAAGCCATGATGAACCACCGTCCACGGACAACTCGGTAAATACGTCGAAGAAACTGTCGATGTGGTAGAGCCCGCCTCCCAGATCGAATATATCCGTTATCCCCGTGGAAGGACGGATTGGGTCCTCCCGAATCAGTATGGGTCCTACAGGGGTATTGCCGGACAGGCTCATGGAGACAATTTCGGTGGGAAACGTCCCCGTCGTGCTCAGATACCTGTCCGTGGTAATCACCTGAACCGGTCCCGTCAGTGTAATGGGCCCGAGACCTAGACCAATCTCAATTGCCGTGAATTCTGCATCGAAGGTCTCAAGCTCATCGTCACCTACTCTCTCCCGCAATACATTGCTGACATCAGGATCCAGGGCGGGATCGTCCAGTATAATGCCCATTGCCGAGTACTCGATGAATTCAACCGGCGAATAGTAGACACCATCCGGCGGTAACTCGGTAGTATCAGTATCTATCCCCTGCGCCCAGCCCAAAGGAACTGTCAAACAAACCAACATCTGTCAAGCGTCAATTATCCCTGAGTCTCAACGACAATTAAAACTGA
>SWBX01003354.1_pt1 | contig 12998 bp, 9 predicted proteins | sample 4693051 | NCBI WGS metagenome assembly SWBX01 (sample SAMN10267272, study PRJNA491770) | bioreactor metagenome | isolation source: DHS bioreactor inoculated with marine | place: Japan: Omine Ridge, Nankai Trough | reverse complement strand
AGGAATATAGTATCCCAGGTGAAGACTCGCTCCAAACCCGGACCGGGCATAGATTCCGGTTCCAAAACTCATGATTATGGCGATGAGACCCACTGTAATTATTATTATTTTCATTCTTACCACCCGTCGGCTCCCCAGCCAGTTCCTTTTTTGACGATACCTTCAAGATCAATCATACCGTATCCGAACCGGTCATCTCTTCCCGGATCCCCCAGGTCCTGACAGGTCTCCTGAAGTGCAGTTCGAAACGCAGCCAGGCTGCCGCCATGCCGGGCTTTGAAAAGGGCTGCTGCTGCTGCCACATGCGGCGTGGACATGGAAGTACCTTGGAAATAATAGAACCCGATGTTAGTATAGTTCCCGTTGACAAATGTCTGTTGAAGGATACCGTCGGGCTGCCCGTCCTTATTCTGATCCCGCCCGATATCACCGCCGGGGGCCACGCAATCCAGTTCCGGACCCCAGTTGGAATAGTATGCGAGATTCCCGTCGTACCGGGTCCCGCCCACGGCAATACAACCGGGCAGAGCGGCCGGGTAATCTACTCCCCCGTCATATCCCGAGGTATTGGCTTCATTTCCGGAAGCCCCCACACAGATCACATCTTTCGTCATGGCATAAGTCACGGCATCCCTCACCGCCGGACCACCGTCAACACCCAAAGGAAATCCCAGACTCATATTAACAACTGCCGCGCCGTTGTCTGCGGCAAAACGGAGACCTTTAGCCAGAGAATCCGATGTGCCGTTACCTTTATTATTGAGCACTTTCACCGGCATCAATGCACATCGGTATGCAACGCCCGCCACACCTATATTGTTGTTTGTGGACTGAGCGACCGTTCCGGACACATGGGTTCCGTGGCCTTCATCGTCATTGGGATGATCATCAGAATTTATAAAATCGTATCCGGGGACAAAGTGAGTCTGTGCCAGGTCGGAAGCCTGGATATAATCTTCGAAATTTTCATACGCAATTCCAGAATCAAGAATTGCCACCACCGTATCTTTGTCTCCGCCCTGGGTCAGTTCCCATCCCTTTTCCACGGAAATGGCATCAAAATTCCACTGTCTTCCATAATAGGTATCATTAGGAAAGTCGCTTTTTGAGCAGATATAATTGGGTTGCGCATCGGCAATTCGTGGATTTTCTTTCAACCGGGCCACAAACCCGGTCACGGACTCACCGGAAGGCAGTTCCGCGCGAAAAAATCCGGTGCCGCCACTATCTATACCCTGTACAATCCGGGAATTATAGCCATCCAGAACACCATTCATGGAATTGAGTGGCTGTTCCACCTCAAATTTAACCAAGACATGATCCATCCGGTAAATCGCCGGAATCAGTCTCCCATTTCGATTCACGGGATCAAGTTGGCTCCACGCCAGATCAATACCATCGATGATTCCATCAGAATTCAGATCAAGATCCGGATTCCAGTTAATGTCCCACTCTCGGGCACCGAACGCGGACTGAAAGGATGCAGCCTCCAGACCCTCACAGGGAACAATTAAAAAAAACCCGGCAATGAGTAGGGTAAATAATATTCGCTTCATCATAGTTACCTCCCGGCAATTCAAAACTTAGCGGTAGTGTACGCATCAACGATGTGGATCTCAAATCTTTTTCTTTGAATTGTCCACCGGTAAATGATATCCACCGGAACGGAGGTATTATGAACAAACACACTGAGAACGAATTACTCTCTGAACTCATATCCATCATGGCTAGATTACGCAGTGAAAACGGATGCCCCTGGGACCGTGAGCAGACCCATGAATCCCTGGTGCCGTTTCTGCTTGAAGAGGCGTATGAAGTAGCGGCTGTTATCGACAGCGGGGATCTGGGGAAACTGCCGGATGAACTGGGTGATGTGCTGCTCCAGATTGTCTTCCATGCACGGATTGGCACTGAGGCGAATCGTTTTGATATCACAGATGTCATTTCTGCGATCAACATGAAACTGAAACGGCGTCATCCCCACGTATTTGGCGATGTCAAAGCTGATACGTCTGATGAAGTGCTTCGGAACTGGCAGGCGATTAAAGCGAAAGAGGAATCCCGGGACCGTTCTGAATCCATTCTGGAGACCATCGCACCTGCGCTGCCACCATTACTCTGCGCTCAAAAGCTACAGGCTCGAGCAGCGGAAGTGGGATTTGACTGGGACCATATTGACCAGGTTCGGGAAAAGGTCATTGAGGAATGGGATGAACTCCACGAGGAGATTAAGGACCCCGGAAATTCGAAAAGAATAGAGGAAGAATTTGGGGATCTCATATTTGCGATGGTAAACCTGGCCCGGTTTCTGGATATTCAGCCCGATGAAGCTCTGCGGAAAGCAAACAGAAAATTCAGACGCCGATTTCAATCGTTGGAAACCCGGGTTGGTGGTTCAGAAAAACTCGCAGGAATGACCCTGAAGGAGATGGATGCCATCTGGGATGAAGTCAAAGCAGACGAATAAATGAGAATTTTCAGGGTGTTTCCGGTTCCTGAGATGCCGTAACAACACAGTTACGACCCCCGGATTTAGCCTGATACAGCGCTTTATCCGCATGGGTTATCAGTTCCGATGCAATCTCTGTGTGCATCGGATAGTTCGAAACGCCAATACTCACATTGACAGATAGAGACTGTTCTTTGAACACGACTTTTTCCCGGGCTACAATTTTTCGAATCCGTTCTGCTTTCTTCGTGGCCATTTTCAGGTCACATTTCAGGAATATCATCACGAACTCTTCCCCGCCGTATCGCGCCACCAGATCGATTTCTCTGGCTTCTGATTTCAACAGGGCTGAAATTTTCTTCAGTACTTCATCACCGGCCTGATGGCCATAAGTATCATTGAACTTTTTAAAGTAATCGATATCAAAAAGCAGAAGACTGAATGTGGTGGATTCCCGTTTGGCCCGTTTGAGTTCCGTTGCCAGGAAATCCTGGAAATACCGATGGTTGTGAATACTTGTTAAGCCGTCGGTTATGGCCAGTTCCCTGATCTGCTGTGATTTCCTGGCATTTTCAAGGGCAAATCCAAATTGCGCAGCAAGCGTGCTGAACATATATTTATCTTGATCGTTGTAATGTTTCCATTTTTGCGACCCCAGAAAGAGCAGTCCCCGGACCCGATTTTCAATGGCCAGTTTCACCACCATCGACGACTTTATTTTCATATTGCCTTCGGCGGGATTGAATAAAAACCCTTTGGACCGGTTCAACATGTCCTGAGAAAGGATAAGAACATTGGTATCTGAGGAGAGGAGCTTCCCACAATGCGAATCGGGATGGATGGCGGCCTCCTGAATTTTTGGCATAAAAAGACCTTCGGTTTTTCGGATAATGAACCTGTCTTCATCATTAGGCACTGCCACGGCAATTTCTTCTGATTCCTTGATTAGCTGACTGATCTCCACCAGAAGATTCATCCGTTCATTGAGATTGAGGTCTGTTTCCAGAATTTTCTTCACGGAATCATAAAACCGCGTTTGAGTGCTGACCTCAAAATCCATCTCCCGATAGTCTCTTAACACCTGAATGATGTTGCCAACCAGTTCCGCGAACATTCCCATAAGGCGTTCTTCGTCATGATCAAAAGAATGACTGCGTTTACTGTCAACACCCAGCACTCCTTCCACCTCAGTACTTTCAATGAGTTGGCCCTCGGCATTAACTACGGTAATTTTTTTCTTAACCGGGAAGACCATACACGACAGGATCCGGTCACGACCTGCATAATAGGGTGGATGCTGCAGATTCCGGGGCAGGCGTTCATAGCGAAGTTTATCTTTGTGCTCCAGAACCCACGGAATCACGCCATGAGTACCCATTTCAATGATAGTATCCTTGTCGAACAACTTACTTTTAGTTTTATGACCCATCACCTTGTAAAATCCCTCCTGGGTGTCCCGGAGGAAGAAAAAACTGGAATGTGGATGCAGAACCTCGTCAAGAATCTCTGTAATCCGTTTGACTGCATCTTCAATTCGTTTGATACTGGCAGCGGATTTAGCAATCTGGGTCTCTTCTGCCAGATCGTTCATTGACTGATCATCCTGATCAGGATTGATGGGCACCATAAAATCACGCGCCCGGCTGTCCATGGTCTCAAACTGAGATCGATAGCGTTCCCGTTCCTCTTTCAACAGCCAGAACATGAGCCCCCAGATCCCTGCAAACACAGGCAGCCAGATCATAATGTCCGGGGGGACAGATTTGGTCAGAACGCGGATGAGTACCAGACCCATGAGGGTCAGAACCCCAATGGATCCCAGTGTGAATCGAAAACAGAAATAGAGAACGGCTACAGTGATGATGACAACGGGACTGAAATCCAGATTCAAATTCAGTCCAAACTGCCATATACTGGCGGCTGCCAGCGGGATCAGGATCAGAAAATACCATGTGATCCCTGCCTTTCCCAGAATCACCTGAACAGCGATGTACGCAATGGCGCCAATCAGAAGGATGATCCACCAGGGTTTGACTGAATTATGAGATAAAACATGGAAATGGAAAAAATACGCCAGAACGAGCGTGACGAGAGTTGAAATCTCGAGGATACGACTGATCTTCAGTGTTTTCAACGGTTCAGATCACGCTTATCGCTCATGCTTCTCCTGCTCGGTTTTGCAAGCGATACAAAGACTTGCCACAGGCCGGGCATCAAGCCGTTTTGGATCGATATCATCACCACATGTTTCGCAGCGGCCGTATGTACCATCTTCAATCTGCTTGAGACAGCCATTGATTTTAGAGATGAGTTTCCGTTCCCGATCTCGAATGCGCAGCAAAAAATTCTGATCGGTTTCAATATTGGCGAGATCGCCAAAATCGCCCTGCCTGATTTGACTCTGGGAGAGTTTTTCACCGATGGTGACACCAACTTCTTTCAAGAGATTCTGTTTCCAATCAGTGAGTTTTTCCTGAAAGTGTTTTAGTTGTTTTTCATTCATTTAAGCCTCCATCCCAAAAAAATTCTTTTCTGAAAAGAGGAGCATGTTAAATGTGGAGGCTCCCTGTGTCAAGTGTTCTCTCGAATTTATATTATTAGCTTCACTTGCCGGGACCGTTGATGTAACATCTCACTTTATGACCGCGAGAAATCATCTGATTATATTAAGTTCCTGGTGTCTGGTATTCCTGCTGTTTTTTGGTCTCTATCTTTCCACGGCATCGCCTGAAATATTCCCGGGTGCCAATCACGGTGAACTCACGGTATCCGGCGCCACACTGGGTATTGCCCATCCCACGGGTTATCCTCTCTGGATCAACCTCGTCCATGGTTTCAGCCGGATACCCATGGGTACCATTGCATGGCGTGTGAACCTGATGACCGCCTTACTGGGTGCACTCTGTCCGGTGATCCTCCTGTTAATAATGCGGCATCTGAAATTTCATTTGTTTGCTGCATATGCCGGGGCCATGGGACTGGGTCTTGATCTCATCTACTGGCAGCAAGCAACTGCAGCTGAGGTGTATGGTCTACATCTGGTTCTGATCTCATTATTCTTTCTGTTTATTCTGAAAAGTACCGGGTCCGATTCTCGATGGTTTTTGCTGGCCTGTTTTATTCTGGCATTATCAGCGGCCAATCATGCCTTGACAATCTTCTGGATACCTCTGCTTTTTATATCACCCCACGCCCGGCGGTTCCGCAACCTGATCTCAGGGTTCCTATTCACATTGCCCGGGATCGGCATATATATCTATCTGCCGGTGCGAGCATCCGTATCTCCGGAATTTTCCTGGTTTGATCCCTCTGGATGGCCGCAATTTTTCAGTCATATCACCGGAACTCAATTCCACCAGCAGATGCTGGGATCACCGCTGGATCTGATTATCAGCCGGTTATCAGCCGGTGCGGGGCAATTTCTATCAGGGACACACATTTTAATCTGGCCTGCGGCTATCCTTGGAGGAATTCTTCTGGTCCGCACTCAAACCCGGTTTCGCTGGCCCATCCTCCTATTTCTCACCGGAAACCTGGCATTCTCCCTCAGTTACGCTATTCATGATATCGATGCCTATTTCCTTCCGATACTCTGGTTCACAGCCATTGCCGCAGGTTTTGGTTTTCACGTGATTTTCCTGCGACTTGCGGGATCCGGCCGGATTATTGCTCCGGTTTTTCTTTTTCTCATTTTTTTTACGGGATTCAGTCTGAACTTTGCTCCGGCAGACAGGTCCGGGATCACTCTGGCAACGGATTACGGAAAATCTCTCCTTCGTTCATGTCCCCACAACGCAGTCCTTTACTACCAGGGTGACAATCCCACCAACAGCCTGAGTTATCTTTATTTCGTTGAAAATCGGCGGCAGGATATCACTTTTATTGATATGAACAGTAATTTAAAGCGGTTTGGCACATCACGGTCCCCCAACGGAAACCGTCCCATTATCAAGACCTACAGGGGCATTGCCAACCGCAAGTTTCTGACCCCTTTCGGAATAGCTTATATGGATCTGTCAAGCTCCCGGAGCCAGCCACCAGCCTCAGAAATCATCAGCCTTCCCGGTGCATATTTCCGGGATGACGTTCCCCGGGAAAGCGCCTGCCGTGCAGTTATATCAGAATATCTTATAAACCGGGGGGAGTTTGAATCAGAGCGGGGAAACTGGGAATCCGGACTTGAATTTTACAGGATGGCCGACACCACTGCCCAGGGAATACCGGATGTACGCCAATTCGTGGCCGTTCTCATGGCATCCCGGGGATGGCTCAAGGATGCCATTGCCATCGAAGAGAGTGTCATAAACTCAGGTGCAGCATCGCCGGAAATTTTAAATAATTTGAGTTATCATTATTACATGGCCTGTAAACAACCCGGTCGAGCCGCCGGTCTGGTGGAGGATGCAATTCGCCAGGATCCTGAAAACACGCAATTCCGGCGCACACTGGCTCAGATCTATCTGATCACCGGAAAGCTTTCAGACGCGTATGATCTTTTGAAAAATCGATCTGATTCAAGCCCGGACCTTTTAGATGAAATTCAACGATTGGAAAAGGCAACATCTGAGTTTCCGGATCTGAAATTAAACCTGTTTGATGCCCGGGGAAATGTTTCCAACCCTGGTATTCCACTATCCCGATACCGGAAACTTATGGCCTGGAGACATGCCCGTGTGCTGCTTCGTGAGAGTATTTATAATGGCGTAACCGACGGGGACACCCTCAATCTGTTTGTCAGCGTTTCCCGGGCGTGCGGTACCATACCTGATGCGCTGGAATGTCTGGAGGATCGATTGCGTCAATCATGGAATCCCGAAATTCAAAAGATCCTGCATCGGCTCCATCGTGAGGAATTCAATACCATGCGGGCAAAATCCCTGATACCGTCAGCTTCCTTTGAACCGGGAGAAGATAGATGAGATTAAGAAAATTTACTTTTATGTCAGTAACAATGGTTTTTGCCGTGTGCTTTGCGACAGCAGATTTTCCCATGATAAAAGCCGCCTCACCTCCAGCAGCCCGTATTTTGTTTGATGATGTCCACGGGCAATCCTTTGGGAATGCTGATTGGGTACCGGACCGCGCTTATTCAGAATTTGCATCGGACCTGGCCCGGCATATTCCAGCGACCATTCAACAGGTCAGTCACTGCGTCCCTGATGAACGTTTGACGGAGGCGCTCCTGGCCCAGCAGGACCTTCTGATCCTGCCTGAGCCCAATATCCGGTACACTCCCGCCGAGATCACCGCAGTACGGAAATTTGTCACGGAAGGCGGCGGATTGTTTCTCATCGCTGACCACGGCGGATCAGATCGCAACATGGATGGTTGGGATTCCAGTCTTATTCTTAATGAAATTATCGAACCCTGGGGCTTTTTTTTTACCGGGAGCACCTTTTCACGAGCTCCGATTCCCACTGACACCGCCCATGACTCCCCACTGTTAAAAGGGATCGATTCTGTAGGCGCATGGGCAGCGACGTCCATCGTGATTGAATCCCATGAGAGTCAATACCAACGCATTCTACCCGGTGAAGCTCCCCATGAGGCGTATCTCATAACCGGAAACGTCAATCAGGGACGGATCGCTGCCATAGGAGATTCTTCACCGTTTGATGACGGGTCTGGTGACATCACAAAGAACCGTCATGAGGCATATATCTCATGGTTGTATGACCATCGAGTTCTTGCGGTGAAACTATCGGCCTGGCTTCTGAACCGGTCTCCGAATTCCCTCCCGGCACCGATAGTACCGATACTACCATCGGCCAGTGACATCCGTGATCAAGGTCCGGATAATTCATCGGGAATCAATATTATCATTGATGCTGCCCACGGAAATTATACCGCTGATATTGTGGACCGGTTTGCCGACGATCTTAAGAAAATACCCGGAGCTGCCGTCTTCTTGAATCATGAACCTTTGAATCATTTCACAGGCTGGGACATCTTCATCACAACCAATCCCACGACAGGATTTACCGATACCGAACTCCAGAAACTTGCGAAATGGATTCGTGAAGACAGCGGGAAACTGATTGTAGCAACCAATAACGCCCGGAATCCTCTTACCGCCATCCCTGAGGTGAACCGGATACTCATTCATCTCAGGAGCGGAATCCGGATCAATGCCGATGAAGTAGTAGACCGTGAGAACAACACAGGAAAACCGTGGTCCATGCTGATTCATTCATTTCCCGAAAGTGTCCTTTTCGCAGGAATCGATTCGGCGGTATTCTGGGGTACAGCATCTTTGATTACTCCTGACGGGAAACCGTTGTCCGGTACCGGTTCTATCCGGATAATTGCGGAAACTGCTGCGTCCGCCGGATCTTTTGTCCGATCTTTTTTCCCTTTGCATGGAGGCATCGCGCTGCCCCGGAACACCAAAATTCCTGTAGCAGCCCTGGACTGTATCGGGACCGGTACAATTATCGTTATCGGTTCTGACACAATAACCAATTTTCAATACCCCACTGAAAATGAAAAAACTGTTCTACCACGTGAGAAATGGGATCATCGAACATCTGAATTCAATCTTTCTCTTGTAAAAGCACTGAAGGAGTAGTAGATTTCGGTGTTATGACGACGAAAGGGACTTCACAATCAGATCAGGGAAAATGGGATTTATTCGCCTACTGGCTGATGATGCCCACGGTGATTATCATTTTCTGTTTTCATGTATTGCCGATTTTTTACTCGTTCGGTCTGGCGTTTTATAATTGGGATCTGATATCGGAAGCCAAATTTACCGGATTCCGAAATTTCAAGATTCTTTTTAAAGATGCCCTGTTTTGGAAGAGTCTTTTCAACACCGTTTATTACACAGCGGTATCCGTGCCTCTCAGTATTTTCTTTTCCCTTTTCATCGCCATGCTGCTGAACCAGAAAATCAAGGGTATGGATGCCTATCGGGTGATTTATTTTATTCCGGTGATCACGTCCATTAATGCTGTAAGTATTGTGTGGAAGTTGATTTACCATCCCAATTTCGGGCTATTGAACAAGGTGCTGGAAAGTGTCGGGATTCCGGGACAGCGATGGTTGCTGGATCCTAAATGGGCTTTACTCGCGATAGTGGTTATGAGTGTCTGGAAGCATCTCGGGTATAATGTCATCATCTTTCTCACGGGTTTGAAAAACATCCCCAACCATCTCTACGAGGCGGCAGAAGTGGATGGTGCCGGGCGCTGGTCACAGTTCCGGCACATTACATGGCCGCTGCTTTCCCCCATAACCTTCTTTATTCTTGTGATGAGTATAATCGGATCGTTTCAGGTATTCGCCCAGATATATATGATGACGCCGGGCGGCGGACCCATGAATTCCACAATGACGGTTGTGTTCTACTTGTATAAGGTAGGGTTTGGAGACTTTCATTTCGGATATGCCGCTGCTGTGGCATTTGAGCTTTTTATAATGATTTTTGTGATGACCCTGCTTCAGAAACTTGTCGTGGAGAAGCGCGTACATTATCAATAGGTTTTGGAGGATTATCGTTTGGCCAGTTTGACCTGGGAAGATCGGGCACACAAAGGAATCGTACACATACTGCTGATTATCGGCTCCTTTTTCATGCTCTTTCCATTTGTTTGGATGATCTCCACCAGTCTGAAAAGTCCTGACAGTATTCTCAACGAAACCATTGAAATAATCCCCAGACAGCAGGAAACCCGGCTTGTGGACGGTAAGGAGTATCCTTTATTTCTGGTAAAGACGGACACCGGTCCCCGGGAAATGATTTTACTTCAGAAAACCGGAAACGGGGATGCTGTTTTTGCGACTTCCGCTGACATGTCTGACCAGATAGTAGCCAATCTGGCTGAGCAGGATCAGGTTCGGCCGCCACATTTTCACTGGCAGAACTACCCGGATGCATGGTCGGAACAGCCTTTCGGCCGGTATTTTCTCAATACGATTTTTGTAGCCATTGTGACGGTGAGCTGCCAGTTATTTTTCTCATCACTGGCGGCATATGCATTCGCTTTTTTTAATTTCCCGTATAAAAACACAATTTTTATTGCCTTACTGGGAACCATGATGCTACCTCAACAGGCACTCCTGATACCCAACTACGTCATACTGGCAAAACTGCACTGGCTGGATACATATCTCGCGCTCATTGTGCCATTTACTGCAAGTGTTTATTCCGTGTTCTTTTTCCGTCAGTTTTTTATGACACTGCCGAAGGATCTTCATGATGCGGCGGTCGTGGACGGATGTTCCAACATGGGATTTTATTTCCGGATATTGCTGCCTCTCTCCAAACCACCCTTCCTGACACTGGGAATCTTCAGTTTCCTGGGTTCCTGGAACTCGTTTATCTGGCCGTTGATCGTGACCAACTCTACTCACCTTCGCGTGCTGCAGGTGGGCCTCGCATACTTCCTTTCGGAAGCCGGTACAGAATGGGGTCTGCTCATGGCAGCATCAACATTTTCTATTGTGCCGCTTGTCATCGGGTACTTCATTATTCAGAAACGGTTTGTGGAAAGTCAGGCCATGACAGGGTTGAAGGAATGAAACGCGTTCGTCTATTGCTGTTTTGCGTGCTGATTCTCGGATTGTGTCAATGCGGACCCTCCCTGGGAAAAGATGCTGAGGGGAAAATTGTTGTAAATTTCTGGCACGGCATGGGTGGCCCGCTGGGGCGTGTTCTTGAGGGAATGATTGACGAATACAACGCCAGTCAGGACAAGTATTTTATCAACGGGATCTGTATGGGCTCGTATGATACTCTTCAGAAAAAGATCCTGGCATCTGTCGTAGCAGGACGGTCACCGGATATTTCCCAGAATTTCGAGGCTTTGACCCTGAAACTGTCTCGGGCGGGAAAGCTGATCTGCCTGGACGACCTTATTGCCCAGGAACCGGATCCAGTGGCTTTTAAAGCGGATATCATCCCGGTCCTCCTGAGAAATAACACGTTTAGCGGAAAAGTCTGGTCATTCCCCTTCAATAAATCGGTTCCGGTGCTTTACTATAACAAAGATATGTTCAGAGAAGTGGGATTGGATCCGGAAAAGCCGCCCCGGACCATCGTGGAACTGGAGGCGTATTCCCGGAAACTGACACGGGATCTCGATAAAGACGGGTCACCGGATGTATACGGATTTGCACTGACCCTGCGGAACCAGTGGAATTGGGGTTGCCGATTTCTGAGTTATGGCGGGAACCTCTTTGATCCAAAAACCCGAAAAGTGTTTCTCGATTCCGAAGCCAGCCGGAAGGCCACTGCATCTTATTCTGATATGATCGAAAAGGGACTGGCCAAATTTGCGGAAGGATATGATCATCAGAATGAATGGCTGGCAGAAAAAGTCGGCATGTTTGAAGCCTCCATTGTCAGCCGGGTTTATCTGAAAGACAAAATCAAGTTTGATCACGGTGTAGCACCGGTGCCGTATGGAGATACACCTGCGGTGATTCTATCCGGAACCAATATCAATATTTTCGACAATGGTGATCCCGTGAAGGTGGAAGCAGCCTGGGATTTCATCAAATGGTTCACAAATACGGATAACGGTGCCCGCTGGAGCATCAATTCGACATATCTTCCGGTTCGGAAATCATCGTTGAGTTCGCCTGTGCTGACCCGGGCATTGGCGGAAGACCCTAACTTTGCAGCACCCTATCTTCAGATTGATTACGCCACCTATGATCCCCGAATCCCTGAGTGGTTTGAATGCCGCGTGAAGATTTCCGATGAGTTGGAACAGTCCTACATTAAAGCCGCCGCGCTGGCCGACAAGGGTTATACCGGGCAGCAATCCGATATTGTAGACATCCATGTGAAACGCATGCAGAAGACGGTTTCACGTATTCTGGATAATTCGCTGGACGCAAATTTAACTGATGAATAACTGAATTTGGAGTTATCTCGCATGCTGGATTTCAAACCGGAACTTTTAAAAATTCTGAAAACAAAAAAAAATGTTTTGATCACTACCCATGTGCATCCCGATGGTGATGCCGCGGGTTCAATGCTGGGTCTTGCGGCGTCTCTGCGCAAGAACGGCGCCAGAGTCGATATGGCACTTTCCACTGAAATCGGTGAACGATTCACACCTTTTTTCCAGGGTGAGGATGTTCTGAAACCCGGTGCTGTTGGAAAATCGTATGACCTGGCGGTGATTCTGGATATCGGTTCCGAGGAGCGCACGGGATTTTCTGATTTAATTCGAAATCTAAAGTGCCCCATGATCAATATCGATCACCACGCCACAAATGAAGGGTTTGCAGACTACGATCACGTGGATACATCAGCATCATCCACCTGTCAGATTGTCTATTATCTTCTGGTGGCGGCGGATATGCCTATGGACGCCGATGTGGCCGAAAAACTGTATCTTGGGTTGATCACTGATTCCCGGCATTTTCAGAACTCAAATGTTTGTTCTGAGACATTTTATGCGGCGGCCCATCTGTTTGATACGGGAATAAACCACACGCCCATCATCAAAAGACTGACCCAGTCACGCACGTTCCTGGATCTTAAAGTTCTGGGGATGGGATTGACTAATTTTCGAACGGCGGCAGATGGTAACAT
>SWBX01003568.1_pt1 | contig 13002 bp, 9 predicted proteins | sample 4693051 | NCBI WGS metagenome assembly SWBX01 (sample SAMN10267272, study PRJNA491770) | bioreactor metagenome | isolation source: DHS bioreactor inoculated with marine | place: Japan: Omine Ridge, Nankai Trough | reverse complement strand
ACTCTTTAAAATTTAAGTGCGGTAGATGGGGTTGATCGGACGGATACGATTAATCGATGAAGATCCCCCGGGTGATGTCAATGGTGATAATGCACCGGGTATTCGTGGTGATCCAGGTGCTCATATTGGTGATGGTGAATCTGATTTGCCGCAGTATGCCACTTATGGATTAAATGAACTTTTGGTGCTGCGAAATCATATTGAATCCGTAAACTATTGGTCTGTTTACGTCACAACTGATTTTATCCAGAATTATGGTTCAAGCACTCCGGGCGGCATTGTTTACATTGCCGGATGCGACTCCTATTTTATGGCAGATGCATGGATGAGTCCCCCAATGGAGATCGCCAATTTTATTGGACACACTGTTGAAATAGAGAACGCCTATGCCAAATGGGCTATGGAGAAATTCTTTGAATTGATCGGGAATCCTGAAAATGAATCTGACTCATGGAATCATAGCTTTGAGGAGGCAGTCAGCTTTATCCAGTCAGATGCGCCAATATATGAACTTGCAATGGAATCAACCGACCGTTGTGCGGCAAGGTCTGTTTTGTATCAAGGCGACATATACGTAGACAACACCCCGCCAGGCAACACACATGGACCCGCCGGCTCAATTGCCCATCCATTTGAAACGATAGCAGAAGGACTGGCTGCTTCGGCTTCTTCCGACCCCGGAACGACTGTTTTCGTATCTGAGGGTACATATTATCCAATGCAGTCTTTGAATATTCCTGATGGAATAACATTAAAAGGCGCCGGGCCACATAAAACGGAAATCCACGGCGATTGGACAGGTAGGGAAATTACACTATTCAACTTTGAAGGTGCAGTTTCGGAGATCACCCGCATCCAGGATTTTAAAATCACACATGCCATTATCGCCATTTCGCTGAACTGGGACACGGCATCAAATATGATTTGCCCGGTTGAGATCCGGAATAATGTTTTCACGGATAACGATACGGCTATCAGAATGTATTACGCCAGTCCGCCATCACAATTCTATGAAGGCTTATATGGGTTGGATGCAATGGCCCCGTCAATTTACAATAACCTTTTCTATAACAATTCGGAAGATGCAATCCGGTGTATTTATTCCCGGGCCAGAATCAGTCACAACACAATTGCGAATAGTGAAAATGTTGGAATTTACGTTGGTTATGGTGGTGGATTGGAGTTTCCGTTAATCGACAGTAATATTATCGTGGATAATACTAACGCTAGTCATACAGGATATGGACTGTTTTGCTATGATAACGGGCCTTACGCGCATCCCTGGGTTATTAGAAATACGTTTAATGGAAGCGATACGGATTTCTATTGTGAGGAATGCTATGGATCCTCTAACGCCATCGGCGTGGATCCTCTTCATGTATCAGGCCCGTTCAGTGCTGAATTGGGAAATGCCGGAAACTACTATTTGGGTTTAGGAAGTCCGGCAAGAAGTAATGCCGTCGACTCAGTAGATGCGGATGATCTCGGAAGACTCACAACACATGTGGATCAAACCCCGGGGGTTCCCGGAACCTTATCTGACCGAGGATATTATTACCATATTCGCTGCGAAGATCTTCCTACATATACACCACTTCCACCAACCAGTACGCCGACCGTAACACCAACCGGACCGACAGCCACCCCGACCGTCTATCAATCACCAACGCCGACATCCACTGAGACTCCGATACCCACGCCCACGGGAACAACGCTTGGCATGGGGTATTTTGATGATTTCGAGGGTGGTTCCGACAATTGGACGGCTTCCGGATTGTGGCATATTCCCGCTTCCGGATCGGGATATGCCAATACTTACAGTGGAGAATTCAGTTTCCGGTATGCTCAGGAAAATCAATATAGTTACAACACTGGATCCCCGAACTCCGGTGATTTAATCTTGAATCCCGTCTATATTGCCGGTGCAAAGGATACACACCACGCTTTATCATTTTTCTCCTGGGAACAAACAGAAGGTGTTGGCTCAGGCGTGGATACTCGAACAGTTTGGGCAAGTGCAGATAACGGTGTCACATGGGATTTGATTTATCAATCGACAGATAACAGCAGTTCCTGGCGATACGTATCCATTCCACTGAATTACTCGGATCAATACGTGATATTTAAATTTCGGTTTGACACGGTAGATGCAGATTTCAACAACTTTATGGGATGGTACATCGACGATGTCTTCATCGGAGCAGGACCCATTCCGAGTACAAATTTCATTGGACTGATTATTCTGCTGATTTATCCTTGAACAATGTCTGGGGTGCGAACCAGAGAAAAGCGCGATAGCTTCGACCCCGCCGCGCCAAGCTCCAAGCGTCCCCGTCATCCTATCGGCACGTCAAGACGGGGGCAGGATGCGTGCCAAAACAGACACTTCCCCGGCCCTTCTATTTTGTCACGCATCCTGCATTTCCCCTTTCCGATAACGCTGCGTTATCCGACCTTGACTTGACGGGGACGCCTTCCGGGCTTCGTCCCTCCACTCCGTTCCTCCGTTCCGGGATTCGCTACGCTCACCTCAGTCATAACAAACATTATGATAACTTGGCGCGGCTGGTGGGTTGCCGCTTACGAGGTTTTTACTCTTTGGGCGTCGGGATATGTCAAGGTGGAGTCCGGAGCTTGCGGAGGAAGGCACCTTGACGTATGCCGGCGTTGGGTACAATGGAGAGACGAGGTTAAAAGAAAAATGGGAAGCGGCTGTAATTTTGGAGCGGTGATGCAATTTGTTGTTTGCATGGATCTCCATTGGCCGGGATGATTTTTTCTTTTGACCTGATATGGAATGAATATCCCTGTTTTTCCGGGTGTCACCATATCCGGCGGCCTGTGAAAGTGGTTCCTGGTCGATGGTGCGGACCCGGTTTTTAGGATTTTGGTTTTGATGCGGGTAATAGCTCCCCCCGCCATGAGCTATCGAGGTCTGAGCGGCGGGGCAAGTTAACATAATCTTTGATTATGTCTGACCCGAAGGGCGGGCGGCTTGTAAAGGCTCTGTTTATAGGGTTTTCCATTGATCGCCGGTCAGAATCGGATAAGGCGGCCTTATCGGGTAGGGAGGATTGCCGTTATCATGACAGGCTGGAAATCCCTTAGTGAACTTGGGTTAACAGCCTGGCGTGATAACGGCTCCGACCGGTCTGACCGGTGTGGTGGACTTTGTTTCGTTGTTAAATCACCGCCCGCTTGCCCCGCCGCGTGTCGAGGGTGTAAACCTCATGGCTTGTTAAGCTGAAAAGCAACCCAAAGAACTTGATAAAATATTATAAATAAAGTAAAAATTCTACCTGGGGGATATGGTATGCTTTACTATCAAAGAGACAATAAAGAAGAAATCATACAAGAAGCTTTCAGAAATTATACCAAAACCTACTCCAAATTTTTCAAAAATTCTGCTGATAGGATTTTCAATTTACTTGGAAAAAAAGCGAACTATTACAGTGGAATCTTCCGAGAGGGATTAATCAAGGATGTATTAAAAGAATTCTTGCCAGATTCGGTGTCAGTCGATACCGGATTTATTTATGGCTTTGGAAAAACAGAAAACAGTAAGCAAATCGATATTATCATATGGGATTCCACTGATTTTGCAGCGATTTATAGAGGAAGTGACTTTGTTATCGTCCCGCCAGAGGCTGTCATATCAATAATTTCCGTGAAGTCAAAATTGAACAAAAAGGAAATTGCAGATGCGATAAATAATATTTGGAGCGTAACAAAAATAGAAGATATTTTTCGAAACAAACCAATCGACTCCAATGAATTCGAATATCCGATCAAGAAATTTATAGTTTGTTACCAAAATTACAATAATCATGAAAGGATTATTAACAACATCCTGGCAAGCTATGACGAAATACTCAAAAACCCCAATAATGACAAATGTTTAAAGGATGCTAAAAATGTGTTGAAAATGGGAACTAAGGAGGTGAATATTCTTTTGGAAAGATATTTCCCCATTATGATTTGTGATTTAAAAGAGAGCAAATTTAGTCTAAGAATTTTTTCTATTCAAGGAGAGACGTTGCACCGTCCTTTCATTTGTCCACAGCGCAATCGTATTTCAATGGCCTTTGACAAAATGATGTTTGAAATTCTAATGTCTGTCGCTAATTTTAGAAAGAAATACACTTGGTCTTCAATATGTGCATGGTTAGATTGTGATCCCGTGTTTAGAGGTAGACCAGGTGATGCGATGGAAAACATACTGAGTGCGGGGAAAGATTTTGATGGTTTTGACAGTACTAAACAGTAACGTTTTCCGGCGTTTTATTCTTTGATTGGTTCCTGTCGAGTAACATATCGATATATTTCAGAACTGCCCGTTGATCAGTAGGCGGGAGTTTTTCCGCTTTCATTAATCTTTTTCTGAGTCGGGCTGTTTTAGGATTTGCTTTCGACTTTACCGGTTTTACGCCAAGCAACTCATCAACGCTCACATCCAGCGCTTTCGACAAATCGGCAAGAATGGATCCAGGCGGCTGACCGCTCTCGTTTTCGTAATATGAAATCACTCGCAACGTGACGCCGACTTTTTCACCCAACTCAGTTTGGGTCAGTCCACGGCTTTTCCGGATTTTCGCGAGCCTTTCTCCAAAATTTTCTGTTGTTTTCTTTTTCATCAGCAAGTGCTCCAAAATGGTTTTCACTCGATAACCTCCTTTCATTATAAAGCCGTTTCAGAAACAGTTAGATTTCCCTTGACAACAATTGACGAAAACCGTTAATTTAGATTAACGGTTTTCGAGAGTTGAAATCAACGCTTTTTTCTCTTGACAGGATTTTCAAAATGCCAAAAATTCCAGATTCAGAAATCGAACGTATCAAAAAATCAGTCGACCTGGTCGCGCTTTGTCGATCCCGAGGAATCAAACTCAAGAAAGTAGGCAGGAACTATAAAGGCCGATGTCCGTTTCACAAAGAGGAAAACGATTCCTTCATCGTCACGCCGGGAAAGAACCTCTGGAACTGCTTCGGATGCAATCAAGGCGGCGATGTGATCGAACTTGTAATGCGCTTGGACAAACTGAGCTTTCCCGAAGCAGTGGCACAGTTACAACCAAAAGCCCATTCGGCAAGCTCAGGGCAGACAGCTAAAACAGCAGCTAAGAAGAAAAAATCTTCTATTTCTTCAAGACATTCCTGTGCTCATTTTTCACTTAGCCGCAATAAGCTGCTGTCTTTGGTCGTGGATTACTACCACGCGGCCTTCAATCAGCGCAAAGAAGGCCGAAATTACATGAAACAGCGCGGTCTCGTGGATCCAGCGCTGTTTTCTCGTTTTAAAATCGGTTTTTGCGCCGGAAATATCCGGGAATCCATGCCGAAAGACGATCAGAAAACCGCTGATCTCAAAGAATTGGGCATTTTGACCAAAAATGGACGGGAGTTTTTCACAAATTGTCTGGTTTTTCCGATCCCGGATCATTCCGGACAGATCGTGAACTTGTATGGCCGCCGGATCCGGAACGGCCAGGTCAACCATTTGTACTTACCGGGTAAGAAATCAGGTGTTTTTAATGGCGCCGCGATCCAATCGGCTGATTCAGTAATCCTGGTGGAGTCCATTCTTGATGCTTTGGCACTGATCCAGGCCGGTTATCCCGGCGCGATTCCCTGTTACGGATCGCCAGGCATCCCGGAAGATCATCTTTCCATCCTTCAAAATTTCAGAGAGAAACCTGTTTTTCTCTGTTTTGATTCTGACAACGCCGGCAGGAAAGCCGCCGGCAAAGCAAAAATGCAACTGGAAGAAATCGGGATGAATTCCCGTCAAATCGTACTGCCGGAAGGTCAAGATCCATGCTCATTGCTGATGCAAACCGGTGGCAAAGATATTTTGAGGAAATTACTACGCCAGGTAGGAGGAAAACCAAAGATGGCAAGCAAAAAAGCGATGCCAAGCAAAATAACCCGTGAAAACGGAAAGCTTCGAGTCATTTTCAGTGAAAGAATTTACGAACTCCAGGGACTGAGCCGGGAATCAACAAAGTGCAAAGTTACGGTCAAGGTTTTCGGGAACGGCGACAATGACCGGTTTCACCTGGACACCATTGATTTGTATTCCTCAAGATCCCGGGCAGTTTTCGCCAGGGGTGTTGCTGAGTTATTCAGTGTCCGGGATGCTCATGTGTCAGCTGAAATCCTGGCGCTCCTGGCACCTGTGGAGAAATATAAAGAAGGTAATAATAAGGAGCCTGAAGTCAAGAAGCCTGAAATGACCGAGGAAGAACGCAAAGCGGCGGTTGATTTGCTGAAAACCCGGGATATTTTCTCAAAAATTCTCAGCGATTTTGAATCTGTAGGATATACCGGTGGAGAAACAAACAAACTGGTGGGCTATCTTGCCACGATTTCCCGGAAACTGGATGAGCCAATCTCAATTTGCATTCAATCCAGGTCCGCGGCGGGCAAATCAGCCCTGCAGGACGCAATTTTAGACTTTGTTCCGCCTGAAGATGTGGTCAGGTACACGTGTTTGACCGGCCAGGCGCTGTTTTACAAGGAGGCTGATTCATTGAAACATAAAATTCTTGCTATCGAGGAAGACGCCGGCGCTAAAAATGCGAATTATTCCATCCGGACAATGCAGTCCTCAAACTTTTTGAGCATTGCTTCTGCCGGTCGGGATCCGGAAACCGGCAAACTCCGGACGGATGAAAACATCGTGGAAGGTCCAACGCCTTTTTTCATGACCACCACAGCGCCGGAAATAGAAAGTGAAACCGGCAGCCGATTTCTGTTTTTAACATTGGATGAGTCCAACGAAGCCACAGCCCGAGTGCATGAAGCGCAACGAATGATGAACACTTTAGAGGGACTTGTGACAAGGAAAAAGGTCGAAAAGATCATCCGTCTGCACCAAAACGCTCAAAGATTGCTTAAAATCGGACTTAAAGTGGTGATTCCATTCGCAAAACATCTCCGATTTCACATTGACAGCATACGAGCGCGCCGGGATCACAAAAAGTATCTGACTCTGATTCAGTCCATCGCGTTTCTGCGGCAGTATCAACGAGAAATTTTCGAAGTGGATGTCGAAGGAGAAAAGGTGCAATACGTGGAAGCCAACCTGGATGATGTGCGCCTGGCTAATAGACTGGCGGCTGAAGTTTTGGGCATTTCCCTCGATGAACTTTCCCCGCCTTCCCGGCGTTTGCTCGGCCAGATTCGTGAGATGGTCATCAATAAATCAGAAGAACAAGGCATCAGCACTCAAGATTTCTCATTTACTCGGCGCGATATCCGAGAATACACGGGCTGGTCCGACACCCAGGTGAAACGGCACATCAATCAACTTGTGGATCTGGAGTACCTTTTTTCCATCATGGGCAGCAAGGGTAAGGAGTACATGTATGAGCTCCGTTTCGTGGATGAAGTAGAACCCGGAAAGAAGTTTTTGTCCTGTTTGATCGATGTAGATGAACTCGAGAAGAAGATTAAAGCGGAGTCCGATGACAACCTGGGCGGCTAAAAAGCATACTTGGGCGGTCAAAAACAGCACTTGGGCGGTGCCTGGCCACGACTTGGGTGGCTGTTTATTAACATCGCAAACGCTTATAAATCATGGCGTCATAGCCTATTTTATATCAACTTGGTCATCGAAAGCGAAGAATAGATAAGGAGCATGTGTCGGATTGGATTATTTTTTCTCTGAAATTTTGAAAGATTTTGTATTTTCTTTGCAGCTAAAAGGAAAATCCGAAAGAACTATCGAAACGTATTGCCGCCACGTTAATTTGTTTCTTCGATCCGTACAAACTCTGCCCCGACAAGTGAGTGAAACCACTATTAGAAATTATGTCCGGGAACTTTTTGATACAGGTAGAGCGGTCAACTCAATCAAACTCAAAATCATTTCCATCAAAATTTTCTACCGATATCTTTATGAAAAAGGTCTGATTTTTTCTGATCCTGCAGCAGATATAAATGAACCTGAAAATGAAAGATGTCTGCCAAAAAGCGTGTTGTCTCCTTCGTCAATGGAAGCGATCCGTAATTTGTTTACCGGCAATTCTCTCCTGAATCTCAGGGATCACGCTATTGTCGAGGTTTTGTATTCCACAGGATTGAGACTTTCCGAACTTACCGCGTTGGATATCTCAGACATCGATTTAAAATCGAGATACCTGCAAATCCGAAAAGGAAAAGGTGGTAGAGACCGGAATGCTATCCTGGACAGAGATGCTGTCCGGGCAGTTTCAATGTACCTCGATAAACGCAGGAAAAAACCGAACAATTCAACTGCATTATGGATCAACTCAAGAGGAAAACGGCTTTCCGGACGCTGGATCCAGAAAATGCTAAAAAAAGCTGCGGAAAACGCCGGTTTGAACACATCAGCCAATCCCCATGCCTGGCGTCACGGCGTCGCCACGGCGCTTTTGCGGAAAGGCGCATCAATCCGAGTGGTCCAAATATTTCTTGGTCATTCAATGCTGAAAACGACTCAGATTTACACGCACCTTACAAGCATGGATCTAAAGAAAGTCCACCGACGAACCCATCCCCGGGAAATGGATCCAATTCCTCAAAAGATCAATCCAACTTTTTCACTTAGCTGCTCTTGAAAGCCGTGAGCACCCAGGCCACCATCCAACCCACCTTATCCAGCCTGGCTGAAGATTATTACCTTGAATTACAGATGAAAAACCGGACGCCGGAAACTCTTAAAAGTTACCGGTGGTATCTTGCTCGGTTCTTAAAGTTTTTGGATACGGAAAACATCGACTATCCGAACCAATTGACCGCAGAAATATTGAGAGCGTACCATCTCGAGCTTTTCCTGGGTAAAAGCAAGCGGGGAAAACTTGGCGCCGCCTGGGTGAATCCGTATCTTGTGCCGGTCCGAAGCTTCCTGGTTTTCATCAAAAAGTCGGGATGGCTGCCTGCGGATCCGGCTGACATGATCGCTTTTGTGAAAGCACCAAAACTCCTCCCAAAGAAGATTTTGAATGGCTCGGAAATGGTCAATCTTATCGAAGCGCCGGACATCTCAACCATCTTGGGCTATCGGGATCGAACCATCATGGAGGTTTTGTATTCCACGGCGGTCCGGAGGACGGAACTTTGTGATCTGAAAGTGCAAAGCCTCGACCTGGAAGAATGCCTTTTGCGCGTTTTCGGCAAAGGTCAAAGAGAACGAATTTCACCCCTGGGCCGGATCTCGGTCAAATTCCTGGAAGTTTATCTCTCCTCTGTGCGCCCGTTGCTTCTCAAAAACCGGTCGGAAGAACACTTGTTTTTGTCCAGCAGAGGCAAGCAAATCTCAAAGAATCTGGTCGGAACATTTATTGCGAAGTATGCGGAAATGGCTGGAATAGAAAAAAGAGTAACACCGCACACCTTCCGGCACACCTGCGCCACTTTGATGCTCAGAAATGGCGCAGACATCCGGCATATCCAGGAACTTCTCGGGCATGAATCTCTGAACACCACACAGATTTACACGCAGGTGGCTGTGGCAGATCTCAGAAAAGTATTGAAAAAGTATCATCCTCGAGAGCAGAGCCGATAATGATATTTTCCTTCTTAGCTGCCCTGTTTTGGGCTGTGAACAGGACGAAACCGGCCACTTGTGAAGCGTGTATTTCAAAAGCAATCATCTTGACTAAAAAACAGCAGCAGAATAAGAAATAAAGGACTTCTTTCTGAAAACGCCATGGAGAAAACCTGATATGAAAAATCATCCTGTTCCCTCTGAAGATTCAACACGCAAATCCCAAGGAAGAAAACGCAAAGATGCTATGATGCCTGTCCCGCCAATGAAACTTGAATTGCCGCAGGATTATGAAATCTTGCTCAAGGAACTGAAAGAGCGGATTCGCAGTCAACGATTAAAGACGGTTATTTCCGCCAGCAAAGATTTAGTATTACTCTACTGGGACATTGGACAATCAATTTTAAAGCGGCAGGAGTCGGAGGGCTGGGGCGCGAAGGTTATTGATCGACTGTCCCACGACTTGAGTCAGGCGTTTCCAGACATGAAAGGTTTTTCGCCGCGCAACCTGAAATATATGCGTACTTTCGTCGCTGCCTGGCCCGATCAGGTAATTGTGCAACAGGTTGTTGCACAAATTCCATGGGGGAGCAATATTGCACTACTCAACAAGCTTGACGACCCTGACACACGTCTCTGGTACGCGGAAAAAACGATGGAAAACGGCTGGAGCCGAAGCATTCTGACTTTTCAGATAGACACGGAACTCCACAAACGGCAGGGAAAGGCGATCAGCAATTTTGAAGTGGCGCTACCTCCTGCTGATTCCGACATGGCTTCACAGATATTTAAAGACCCCTATGTATTTGATTTTCTTGGAACTGCAGATCCCCGGCGAGAAGCAGAACTGGAACAAAAGATGATGGATCATCTGCAAAAATTTCTCCTGGAATTGGGCGCTGGCTTTGCTTTCGTCGGTAGACAGGTGCATGTGGAAGTCGGTAGCGAAGATTTTTACATTGATATGCTATTCTACCACTTGAGATTGCGGTGTTATGTGGTGGTGGAACTCAAAGCCGGAAAATTCAAACCTGAACATGTCAGCAAATTGAATATGTACCTCAATATCGTGGATGATCTGTTGCTGCATCCCGATGATAAACCATCAATCGGTCTGCTGCTTGTCAAAGAAAAAAATCAAGTAGTGGTGGAATACTCACTTGCCGGATATTTAAGACCAATGGGTGTGGCTGAATGGGAACGGCAGATCAGTAAATCCATCCCTGATGAACTCAAACCAAGCCTGCCAACGATAGAAGAGATTGAAGCTGAACTGGATGATAAAACGCAGGATAATAACGACCAGCCATAAGCAGCTTAAAAACGCGAAAACGCATGTACCGCCTTTGTTTGCGGGATTGTATTATTGTCAAAAATAATACAATTGGCCGCCGGGAAAGCCCGTCACAATGCCTTGACTGGAAAGCGATATCCGATGTAGAATGTGTCATGGTATCGTTAGAAACTAAAGGAGCATTATTATGAAGAAAACCTTTTGGGTATTAGCAATCATGGCATTCTGGTGCGTAGAATCCCTAGCTTTCGAGATCACCAGCAGGGATCTGGAAGGATTCAGCTACAAACAGAATATCCTTGCTTTCAAAGATATAAAGCTGCCAAAACCAAAACCGCCTGAAGAGGGCGGCATAACAACCGGTGCCGTCTTTATCCTGGGTCGCTATTTGCCACCGCCTTATGAAGTGACGGTCGAAGGTGTGCATGTCTTGATAAATGGTGTGCCTTGCACATATCTCAAACGATTACTTGAAACTGAGGAAGACCGCAAACGCATCCGGCATTATGAAATAGCTGGATCAACAGAGAATAAACTCCTGGATATTTATCAGCGCACAAAATGGTATGAGGGGAAAAATACTGCTCGTGAGAAGCTGGAGAAATTTATATCTGAACTAAAAGATTTCAAATCACTTGGAATCGAGACCAGAGATGTCGAACCTGAAAAGATTTTTGTTATGAAGATGAAAGAATACAAGTCGTTTAAGACGTATGAGATTCGGATAAATATTGCCGATTCACGGCGTGATGTTGACTATTGGATCGCGGACTGTGAAAAGACAAACAAGCAACGCGCCGAAGGCCGAAACATATCAGAATGTCTTGGTTACGAAATTGTTGAAGAGGAAATTCCCGGTCCCAAAAAACTGATCGTCAAATTATTTCACGAGAAGCTGGGTGAATTTGAATTTGAAGTGGAAGGCCCTGAGGTTGAGAGACATTGGATATATTCTTTCGGTGAAAAAATGATCATCGATAAAACATATGAACTATGGAAAAAGTACAACTACGATAAAAGTAAAGCGGTGAAGGAAATCACAGAATTCGCATTGAAACAGCCCTGGGTAACATCATTTGAGATGGTAAATGAATCAATGGGGCAGTGGAATTTGAATGGTGAGTTCCTTCCGAATCTTCTTGATGGACGGACAATCAGTCATAAACGTCCGACGCGTGTTGAAAGGGATAAAGGAGCAAATGAATACGCATTAGAATATACGATTCCCAAAGTGAAACAAGCACTGAAGGATAATTTCGTGATTTTCTTCAATAACGGTATTTTATTTGGGAACAATCAGATTGATCTGCTGGATTCCATAAGTGATATCATGAAATCAGATGGCACTCTGAAAGAAAAACAAGAAAATTTGGTTTTTTATTTGAAAAAACTAATGAATGACCAAACCAATTCAAAAATAGCAGCTGAGTTTATTACTGCATTTTGGATTGAATCCGGAGAATCGAGATGAAAAAGGAAGTTACATTTTTCATATTGATTATCATTTGTATATCAGATGCATATAGTGCCTTTTTAAATCCTGGACCAATCCCTAATCCGCAACAAGCAATAATCTATGATCCTTGCAGGTTTGATTTTGATAGTGATGCAGTAAGTAATTACGTACAACAAACGATCCAAACTCGTTGGGGAACAGATGTTCAAGGATATTTTGTTCGCAGACCTAATCCATCTCTTCCACAATTTCCTGGTGATGATCCTGAAACCACTATAACTGATTTTTTCAATAGAATTTCTTCAGGTGATTACGGATTTTACATGATTTCAGCCCATGGATCGCCATTTAATCTTCTTATAGAGCCTTATTGCAGACAGGAACTTACTCAAGAGACCGCAGCAATAAGCAAATATTTAGCCGACATGGCTTGGTATCGTTACACGGGTGAGGATTTTTATGATCCGAATGTGCTTAATGCGGATTATGATAATGATGGAATGCCATTGTGTGGTCCAAACGGTGAAGTTGAATATTGGCTGGACGAGTTTGGATCACCTATATTTCCACCAGGAGGTTTACCGTATGATGATGATTTGGGTGATTTTTATTATGCGATAAACGATGATGACGAAGATGGTCAATATGATGAAGACCCGGTCAATGGATTGGATGATGATGGAGATGGATTAATCGTAAGCGTCCGATGAACCGCATCTTACAACCCTAATTCCGAGTTGA
>SWBX01001508.1_pt1 | contig 13033 bp, 12 predicted proteins | sample 4693051 | NCBI WGS metagenome assembly SWBX01 (sample SAMN10267272, study PRJNA491770) | bioreactor metagenome | isolation source: DHS bioreactor inoculated with marine | place: Japan: Omine Ridge, Nankai Trough | reverse complement strand
TTTTTTTGGGATTAACCCTAAATATTTTATTTGCTTCTACACATTTAATTATTTGACGTTTTGATATTTGTTCATGATTCACTGAAGATACTACGATATCATCTGCGTATATAGAAAAATGTAATTTATTTTCTCTGCAATAAGCATCTAAATTATCTGCAATACCCGACCATGAAATTACAAGATTCGTCAAATAAGGTGATGTTGGTGCTCCTTGAGTCAACCTACCTTTGTATGTAGTAAGCTCTACCATAATACGACAAAACTCTAGAAATACATCTGTATTGTGCACGCCATATTCATACAGTAAGCCTGCAGACATATCTTCAAACATGTTTTGTAAAATTTCTGATTTCACAGATGGAAAACAGTTTTTCAAATCAATATGCAATATCCACCGCGGCATACCACCATCTCTTGTGTGCTGATTGAGTAAATGTGTATACACGCCATCTTTCATGGTGACACCTGGCACAAATCCATACAAATTTTTATGCACAGGAAATCTATATAAAATGTAACGTAAAATGTAATATTGCAATTTTTTCAAAGAATCATCTGGTGCACTCAACAATCGTTTAGCACCACTTTTCTTTCTTTGATAAAATTGACGATAACACACCCAACTATCTAATACATCATGAATTTGAACTGATGTATATTGCCCATCAATTAAATTTGATAAAATATCAACCGCATCATCTCTTATCATTTTGTAATCTCCTTTTATGTTAAAGTACCTTTATTTTAAAAAAATGGGAGAAAGATAAATTCTCTTTCTCCCATAGAGCCCTAGCACGGTAGTTATGTGCTTTGGATATTCACCATTGTCAATAACACACCGTATTTATTACTCTGCAAGAAACTAAGTCAGCATAGTCTTTGCCATACTTGGAATCATCCTTACACTTATTTAGCTATCCGATAACAGACAGCCTCTATGGGCGTCGCGTAAAAAATCAACAAACCCAACAAATCGGCTCCTGCTCAATAATGTACAACTAATTATATTTACTGTCAATAAAAATAAAGAGCAATAAATCTATATAGATTCATTGCTCTAGTCCTTAATTCATGATTTATTTGACCATACCTCAATCAAGTCATTAATCATCTCTCTCATCACAACAGCACCACCACAGTCACCCGTTACAAAACTTGCATTAACTACATTAGTTTTTTGAAGCATCCTTGTAGCAGCTTCCTTATAATTAATATTACAATCACAAGTTAATGTTATGATACACGCCTGCGGATAATTAATTCTCAAAAAATTCAAGAATTGGACTGTTGCTTCAAAGCCATTAAGTCCCATGTACACGACGAACATAACATCATCTGCTTTGCAGAAATCACCAGCTTTTTCACCCAGAAAACAATCCTCCATTTCTTGTTGTTTCTCTGCTGCTAATGTCAAGTCTTCATTTGCATAATCCACCATAGAGTTAACTGCCCGATGTCGCGCGCTTACACCATCTTCTGTGTCTGCAACAATAGTTATATTCAGATTATCCTCATCTGTTTCTACACAACCCTTTTCATAGTCCATGACACTTCCATAGGTACAAAAAAGTGCCTGAAGACTCTTTTTGTCGCACAACATTTTTGACAAAGTTGAACTAAAATACATTCTGCTCAAAAAAGTTTTTTTACTCATTGCAATGCTCCCGTTCGTTTAACTTGCTGGAATTGACTACCCCATTTATTACTCATCCAACCATCATCTAACACTGCTATGGCAGATTCACGATTTATATCATTAGTATAAATTTCCACAAAAATATTTACACTATGGGGCAATTGATAAAACAATATTTCAGAATCATACAAGGCTTGAGATTCTTTTACATCACCATTAAATTGATCAACAGTTTCATGAGTTATTTGGCCAACTACACAAAGATTTTCCTGTGTAATTCGATGTGAAAACAAACCTCTACACTTTGGCGAAATAAATTGTTCAGAACCGACAGCAGTCAATGCAGAACTTTCCATAAGCTGATAAGCTTTACAAACATTGTCATTGTATACATGTAAGGAAATTCTGGTATACATAACATCATCAAAACAAAAGTTTTGATATTTTGCTTTTATAATGTTATCAACCTTCATATTACACAAAACACCAGAAAAATCACAAGCATCATCCTCCCACATATACGCCACAAACCTCAACTGCCGCATTTCTTTAGTATGCTTCAAACAAGATTGCTCTCTTTCTTGTTTTTTACGTTTATGTTTCTTATTCTTATTAGACTTCCTGCGAGATGCTTTTGACATTATATCTCCTCCAATAAATTTTTTGATAAAAAAAACAACCCTTTTCAAATTAAAGAACAATGTAAAAGATTAACACATTTTATATAAATTGTAAATAAAAAACATGTTAGAAAAACTAACATGTTAATTTATTATTATTTAGCTGTACAATTTTTTACGCGACCAATAACGATTCCTTCTAGCTCACATTTATCATCACCATTCTTACTGCAATCACAGTCTTTGTCTTCATATTTGCAATATCGTGTATGCTGTCCTGGATGTGCTTTCCATGTGTATTGTGTTGGATGTCCTTTGTCATCTGTATAAAACCACATATCACCCATTCCTATACCGCAGTCGTGTTCACCTTTACAGTTGTATGTATTTTTATCTTTTCTTGTATCGCTACCATGACCACTATTTGCAGAATCAATTACTGTTATCTTACGATGATCTCCTGTTTTACTATGAACTTCATCAATCCACATAACATGTCCTGTTGAATTACTTTTTGTGTGTTCATTATATTTAACTACAAGGAAGTCTCCCTGTTTAGCATTTTCCAATTTATGAATTCTCTCCCAACAAGACTTTTCTTCTTTGTTACCATCATCATTTACATTATCTATAAAATTATAAAAATCCATAGCTAATGGTCTATCTGCTTTTGCATGTGCTTTCCTACTGTCATCTAACAACTTATAATGATATGGTAATTTGTGAAATAATGCATAGCCTCCAAGACCAGAACAATCTGTTGCCCAATGTTTATTTGATGAATACGGCATTCCTGTTTCTACACAATAATGATGTTCATAACTAGTTTTTTTATCCTTTGCTTTATTTAAAATATGATGGTATTCACTAATCAAATCACTTCTAGCATCCGCATATTCATGTCCTTTTTTCACATCTGGACTAGAACAATATTTATTTTTATCTCCTTTTTCATCAGCTGAATGTTTGCAATCATATTCTATACGAGCAACACCTTCTCCTTTTTTATATTTTTCATTTGGCACAACAATGCAATATGCTTTACACTTACTTGCTTCACCCTTCAGACTTGTGTCCATATTAATTTTCCATACATCATCCTTACATTCGAAATCTGTTTTGCTTAACTTTGCATCATCATAAATCAAACACTCACTTTCTGTTCCGCTTGCTATGTCATACGCATCACCCAGTGTCATTCTATAATCTTTTTTACCACATTTTTCATCTTTATGATCTTTCCATGTATCTTTTTTGTTAGTGTGCTTTTTTGAACTATCTATAAATAATGTAGCATTTGCAAAATTTTCTGGTATCTTAGCTTCTCCATATTCTGCCAATTCACCTGTTTCTTCTCGTAAAATTGTTGCTGTATATGTAAGAGTATTATCATCTCTATTGAAAATCGGCTCTGTAAGTTCTGCAACAATCATCGTTTTATCTCCGTCTTCATTTTCTACTACGATTGTTGCATTTGGAGCATCGCCTACCTCAAATCCTAATGTATTTAAAAATATTCCTAGCTTTTCTTGTCCAACCTCTCTAAAAGGTCTGTCTGAAAAATAAATCACATCACTTTCTGGATTTGACAATGTCAAAATATATTTATCTCCTCCAATATTTTCAAATATTCCTCCGCCTGTTGAATGTGTGAATAAATATGTGGGTTCTGGTTGTTCTTCCTGCAACAGAGTGCTCACGTCTTCTGAAACACGCACATTATTGTTATCTGTAGCGGTTGGACTAAACGTAAAAAACGCTACAAAAATAAAAGCACCAACTGCAAGTAAAACTAATGGAAATATATATTTATTATTCATAAGACTTATATTTAATATTTATTTTTAATATATTTATTCACCTCCACCTGGACCCCAACCACAACTTATACTCATTGTTTTTTCTGCTTTTGTAAGTATACACATCAAATGTCTATAGTCACCATCATCAAACAAATATCCATCCTGTTTATTATCACTTTTATCTACAAATTCAAACCCTATAGTTCCATGATGACCTTTCCTGTCTTTGAAATAACTTTTCATTTTGGACCATTTTTTATCTGATACATCATTTACTATCATTGTTTTTGCATCCGTTGGTACAAGTGCCATGGATGTAGATGTCCATAATACATTTTTATCCCCTGCAATTTCACCAAAATTGATATTTGTTTCTTTTTTTAAGTCCATCATAAATTGTGAAATTTTATCCTGCTTCACTTCTTTTTTTACAACATCATTCTTTTCCTCTGCTTTAGCTTTTTCAGTCTCTTGTGTTTTTTCTGATTTTACGACCACATCATTTTCAGTCTCTTCTGACCCCGACACCGCAACTCCCATAAAAACAAAAGATGTAAAAATAAGTATTACACCCACAAGAATTGTTTTTCCTACTATTAATGAATTTGCTACAGTCTTTATCCATATATTTCGTAAAAACCATGCCCATAAAACAGCTGTAACAACAAACCAAATTGAAAAATCCATTAATAAAACCATGCATGAAAGGATAACTCCAACTACAAGAAATATCCAAAATAAAATTTTACTCTTTGGATCTTCATTGTTTTGATTGTCATTATTTTGTGATGCCGTATCATTTTTTTGTTGTGGTTTCTCTTGTCCTACATTTGATTCTTTATACATTTCATCAATCTCTTTTGGACTTTGAATCATTCCTCCATCATTTGCCTGTATTTTATTTAATTTGTCAGCATCACCGCTAACTTTATATGATGAAGTACGTAACATTCCAACTTTCCTAAGCCAATATGTAATTTTATTCATATTACTTTTGTTATGATTTATTATCTTTATAATACCATGAAAAAATACTTCCCGCTATTTCTACTGAATTATTACTTGCATATTCAAATATAAAACGACACCCATACTTATATAGGTGTCGTTGTTCTTAATATTCTACAATCATTAATTACATCTGAGTGGACAATGCATTCTTAAAATACAAAGACTGCACTCAACTGGTTTGCAATCTCTATTTATCACTTTTATAATAGTGCTTACCATAACATTAACAGTATCACTAAACATATCTTGCATATCAACTGACATCATCTGCATATAATCAGGCAAAGCTGCCATAAGATCTTTTTTAACACTAATACTCGTGACATTTGAGCTATCTATAATCCATGCCTGCAATGTATGAAAAATACTATAACCATTGTTTTCTATAACCTTAATAATCTTATCTGGGTTTATAACTAAGTCCGCAGACAATTTATGTATTTCAGTAAGCAATTCATCCTGCTTTTTTTCACTATATAGCGAACCACTACACTGCCTAAGGTCTTCTACTAAATTTTTAATCCTATCCAAATCAGCTGTTTCCAAGATGTAACCTCACTAGTTAAATTATGTTAAATTGTTAACTTGATTAACACACTATCATACAATATTTTTCAACAAAAATCAATCAACTTGTTCAATAATACTAGTTGCTTCAACAACTTTTTCAGCTTCATTACGTCCATTGAAGTACCACTTGTAAACATCATGAGCTACAGGTACTGTTGCTGATGATATTTCTCCTGTTTGACCCTCTACCATTATCACCATTACCATTTCTGGATTATCATATGGGGCATATGATACAAACCATGAATGCACTTCTTCACCGCCACCAAACTGTGCTGTTCCGGTCTTTCCCGCAACCTCAACATTTAATGATGAAAGCATTGTTGCTGTCCCTTCTGTTACGGTTTGTCGCATACCTTCTTGTACAATCTTTATTTCTTCATCCGTTGCTAAATTATCTTTTAATATCTTTTTTTCTATATCAATTTGCTTTTCAGTTTCTTTGTCTATTATATGAGAGACTACATGTGGTTCATACAAAGTCCCACCATTAACAATGGCAGCTATAGAATTGGCAACTTGCAATACTGTAGAAGTTATAAAACCTTGCCCAATTGATGCATGATATGTATTTCCTATATACCACCGCTCACCTATATAATCTTCCTTCCATTTTTTATCTGGATATAGACCCCTTGCCTCGCTTGGTAAATCAATGCCTGTTTTTTCACCATAACCAAACTTTGTCATATAATATTTCATTTTTTCTATTCCAAGTCCTGTAATATCACCATACCCACCTCCAATAGTATAAAAATATACATCACTTGAAACAGCAATAGCTCTTCTCAAATCAGTAAATCCATGAGCACGCCAATCTCCAAAAAAGAAATTTCCCAATTGAAGTCCTCCTCGACTTTCTATTTTATGGCTTGCTGAAATAATATTTTCTGATAATACTGCTATCCCCATTACTGGTTTCACCGTTGAACCTGGCGCATAAACACCTCCTATAGCACGATTAAAAAGTGGCCTATTTTCATCTGTTATCCACCTACTATATGTTTCTGAATCAATTCCCTTGGCAAAAATATTATTGTCATAACTAGGCAAACTAACCATAGCTCTAACAGCTCCATCACGAGGATCTAGAATTATTGCCATTGCTTTTTTTGTCTTTGCTCTATCTAGCTCTTTTTCTAATCTGTCATATAAAAAACTTTGTAATTCTTTGTCTATATTCAAATGCACTTCAAATCCATTTCTTGGCTCAATATCAACTAAATCTTTCACCATCCTCCCACGACTATCAACTAATGATCGCTGCGCACCATGTACGCCATGCAAATACTTTTCATATTGATATTCTATCCCTGTTTTTCCTATTCTATCTATAAGTAAATACTCTGGATTCTCTTCTTTTTCTTCTTTTTGTATTAATCCCTCGTAGCCCAAGATGTGTGCAAATTTTTCACCATCCACATAATTTCTAACAGCTGTTTGTTGTAAGTTAATTCCTGGCACATCATTTTCAATAGCTCTAAATTCCATTGCTTGTTCATGCGTTATATTTTCAGCTATAACACCTTCTGTTTTTGATTGTATAGTTTCCTGTAAAATTGCATTTATTTTACCTGTATCAATTTTTAATGCCTTAGAAAGCTTATTTTCAATCTCTTTCACTAATGCATCATCCTTAGGTAATAAGTCTGATAAAACTATTACACTTCTGCTTGGCATATTATTTGTCAAAACCTCTCCATGCACATCATAAATTGTCCCTCTTGGAGCAATTATAGGTATCTCCCTTACACTATTTCCACTAGCTACAAATGAATAATATTCACCTTTTATAACAGATAAATAAAATACTCTACCTAGGAGTGATACAACAACCAGTATTATTATAGAAAATAAAATAATAAACCACTTTTTATCAAAATCAAAAGCCATTCTTGCAGCTTCTTTTTCAGAAGCTGTGAGAATCGCATCATCTATTTCATTTGTTTGTAAATCTATTTTCTTAAATTTCATATTTTATGTATGACAACGCATATCAGTTCCATGTGTATATAAATTTATAAATCTTTCTAATTTTTGTATTACAAATTTAAATATAAAAAATATACATGTAGTAATAAGAATATCTAATATTATTGATGATGGATTAAATGATATTGATCCATATTTAACTAAACTCAAAATAATACTAGAAGCTCCCGCAAGTAAAAACATTATTCCAAACAATACAAAATTTCCATCATTTGCACTTCTTTTTAAAAGTCCATATATGAAATCAAAAGCCAGAGCTACACCAAGTAAAATAATTATATAAACCCCAAAATAATCATAACTCAATATAGAAAATATAATGGAATATGTAAATAACCACCAAAATATATCTTCAAATGGCACTACGATTACCCATACACATAAAAATATAACAGCTAACAAAAAAGCATTAATATCTATACCTGCTGCAAATCCTATTGTTAGCGCTAACGATATTAAAAGAATAATTAATCGTACAAAAAATTTTATCATAATTATTTTATAATAAATACAAACCTCAAATCATCCAATTCAACCAAAGGATTAATACTTGCAGTTTGAAATAAATTATCCTCTGATGTAGTTATATTCTGGACATTTCCTACACTTAAACCTCTAGGAAATGAATTGCCAATATTTGATGTAATAAACATATCCCCATTTTTCACATCATCATTCTTTTTTATATCTTCTACAGTCAATGATAATCCATGTCTGCCTCGAGCTATGGCTTCTGATCCCGTTCTAGATGAAGCAACATTAACACTGCTGTCTGGATGCGTCATAAGTCTTACACGTGATGAATTTTTATCTACTTCATCTATAACACCTACAAATACATTATCATTTACGATAACAGCAGTACCATTTCGAACGCCATCTTCACTACCTCTATTTATCATTATCCACTGATTACCACCAACAGGATCCCTAAGCACAACATCTGCCCCAATTAATTCTTGATTATTTTTTGGTAACAAATTTACAGAATTTCTTAATATTTCATTTTCATTTTTTATATCACTCAAGAATTCCACTTCTGATTTTAACTGGATAACTTGATTATTAAGTTGTTCATTTTCCTTGTATAAGCTACCTATATTAAATATCATTTTTGTTTTATCTTGCACAAAAGAACCTGGTCCAAATCCAATTTTCAAAATAGGTGTAGCAGGAATCATAATAATATTTCTAATAGAATTAAAAATATTAAATGGATTTATAATAATCAAAACAATAGCTACAGCAACATAGATAAATATTCTTTTTTTTCTTTTTGCCTTATGTACTATTTGCATGAATAATAAATATTAATCAATTTATTTATCGTAATGGTGCCATCTCATCAGTTTCAATTAAAACTTCTCTTAAATTTTCTAAATCTTCTAATACAATACCTGTTCCTCGTACAACAGCTGTAAGAGGATCCTCCATTTTCATAACAGGTATCTTTGTTTCATTTGCTATAAGCTTATCAAGTCCGCGTATAAGTCCGCCTCCACCTGCCAAAATAATTCCACTTTGCATTATATCTGCAAGCAGCTCTGGCGGGGTTTCTTCTATGATTGTTTTTATTGTATTTACAATAATTCGAATGCTTCTTGAAAGAGCATCTCTAATATTATCATCTGTTACTTTCACTTCTTTTGGTAATCCTGTAACTAAATCCCTACCTCTTACCTTTGTTGTTAGTTGTGTCTTTTGTTGATACGCGCTTCCTACTGTAATCTTCACTTCTTCCGCAGTCCTCTCGCCTATAAGAAGATTGAACTCATCTCTCATATACCTTATAATATCTTCGTTCATTTCATCTCCCGCTGTTCTAAGTGAACGTGCAGCAACAACACCACCAAGTGATATGACAGCAATTTCACTAGTTCCACCTCCAATATCCACAATCATATTTCCATTTGCTTCAGTAACAGGCATCCGCGCACCAATAGATGCAGCCATAGGCTCATCTATCAAATAAGCCTCTCGAGCTCCTGCGCTCATTGCTGCGTCTATCACAGCTCTTTTTTCCACTTCTGTTACTCCAGAAGGTATCCCTATTAACACTCTAGGTCTTGGCAAAAATGAAAACTGGTCTTTATGCACTTTCTCAAAAAAATACTTAAGCATTTGCTCCGTAACTTCAAAATCACTAACTACACCATCTACAAGTGGACGAGTTGCCACAATATGAGCTGGTGTTTTTCCAACCATCCTTTTTGCTTCTTTTCCAATTGCTAATATCTGACCTGTGCGAGTATTCATAGCAACAACCGATGGCTCATTTATAACAATTCCACTACCACTAACATACACCAAAGTATTAGCAGTTCCTAAGTCAATGCCAATATCCTTTGAAAGGTTTCCAAAAAACTTTCCACTCATTTTCTTAGAAACTTTAGATAACTTTTCTACGATTCTTTTCATTCTTTTGTCTTAATATTCAAAACACGCCAAAAATCAGTTACTTTGCAACCGATATTCTCCCCTCTTGTATTTTTATTTTTCACTCACTTAATAATACTCTTTTTTCATACTATAGTCAAAGCTGGTTTAACAACTTATTCATGTGAAAAAATAAAACGACATACCACATTTGTTAATGTAATATGTCGTTACAAGAGGATTTCAATAATCTCTCCCCTCTTGCATGATGTCATCTCCATCATTATGCAAACTTGGAATATCACGGGCAGTAAGCACTGGAATTTTTTTGCCTTCTTTGCGCCACTTTGCTAATAAAGTTGCCTTATTTGCAGAGCTATACTCTTCAAATACTTCCAATTCCATATGATTTCGAACAATTTCGATATCATCTTTTGTCATTAAAAACTCATCTTTACTCATTTGAGCCTCCTTATTTATTTGATTTTTGATATCAAAAAATTTATGATAACAATATATGATATCACAATAATAGCATTTTGTCAACACTTATTTTCTTAAAACTTTCAAGAATGTTTCTGGTGGAATATCTACTTTTCCTGATTGTGCCATTCTTTTTTTACCTTTCTTTTGCTTTTCCAAAAGTTTTCTTTTTCTAGTTATATCTCCACCATACAATCCTGCTGTAACATCTTTTCTAAATGCACTTATGGTTGCTCTAGCTATAACTTTTGCTCCAATTGCAGCTTGAATTGCAACTGTAAAGTTTTGTCTTGGTAATACGTCTTTAAGCTTATTGACCGTTGCTTTTCCTTCTTTATGAGCGCTATCTCTAGGAATAATTCTTGCAAATGCATCAACAACATCTCCAGCAACCAATATATCTAATTTAACTAAATCACTTGTTCTGTAACCCATTGGTTCATAGTTCATAGATGCATAACCACTTGAAATGCTTTTTAGTTGATCATGAAAATCAACAATCACATCCATAAGAGGTGCATCAAAAACTAGTTGCACACGAGATTCATCTATATATTCAGTAGTTCTATATTCTGCTCTAGTATTTCCCATAAGCTCCATTACGCTCCCTAAATATTCACTTGGAGCTATGATTTCTAATTTCACATAAGGCTCTTCTATTGATTCTACCACTGAAGGATCTGGGAGTTCTGTAGGGGAAAATATATCCACAGTTTCATCTGTATCCTTTTTGTGTATTTTGTAAACAACACTTGGAGTTGTTATAGTTGGACTCATATCAAATTCTCTATCAAGTCTTGCTTGTATGATTTCTAAATGAAGAAGTCCTAAAAAACCACATCTAAACCCTCTACCGAGAGCCTTATTGCTTTCTGGCTCAAATCTAAATGCGCCATCATTTAAAGTTAACTTCTCTAATGCATCCCGCATTAAATTATAATCACTACCATCTAGTGGATAAAAGCTAGCATATACTACAGGCTGCACTTCTTTATAACCTGCTAGTGGGTTTATTTCATCATAATTTTCTGTTTTTGAATTCTGTTTAAGTGTAATTGTATCACCAACCTTACATTCTGATACACTTTTAAATCCAGTGGCAATATATCCTATATCTCCAGTTAGTAAATCATCACAAATTTCATGGCCTGGCTTTAAATGACCTAGCTCCACAATACTACTCTGACCTTTTGTCATAAGCATGTGTATGTCATCTCTTTTATTTATTTTACCATCTACAACTCTAACATAAGCCAACACACCCTTATAAGAATCATATACACTATCGAAAATAAGTGCTCTAGTTGCTCCGTCTTCTTGACCACTTGGTGCAGGTGTATCATCTATAACTTTCTCAAGCATTTCTTTTACACCTTCCCCCGTTTTACCACTAACGGCCAAGATATCATCAGCATCACAACCTAATATATGCACAATTTCTTTTTTTACCTTTTCAACATCAGCATTAGGTAAATCAATTTTGTTTAGCACTGGTATAATTTCAAGATCTTGTTCAAGTGCAAAATATAAATTTGTAAGAGTTTGAGCTTGCACTCCCTGAGAAGCGTCAACCAATAAAACAGCACCCTCAACTGCAGCAAGTGACCGTGATACTTCATAAGCGAAATCCACATGTCCAGGAGTATCAATTAAATTCAAAGTATAATCTACATCATTATACTTATATGCCATTTGGACTGGTTGCAATTTTATAGTAATTCCACGCTCCCTTTCTAAATCCATCGTATCTAACAATTGTTCTTTCATATCTCTCTCCTCAATAGTTCCAGTAACTTCTAAAAGACGATCCGACAATGTGGATTTTCCGTGATCAATATGCGCAATAATACAAAAGTTTCTAATGTTTTTCATGAATGTAAGTATATCTGAAAAAATCACTTTAAGCAAACAAAAAAGCTCATATTGCTATGAGCTTTTTTAAAAGTAATAATAACCTCTATTATTTACTTGATTTTTGAGTTTTAAATATAGCTGCAGAAATAATAACTGATGTTAATAATGCTACAGAAGCAGCATTTGCACCAGGCCCTGTTTGAGGAGAAGTTTTCACTTCATTAACTACAACAGCTGGTTTTTTCATATCTTCTTTTTCTTCAATTATTTCTACTATAACTTGTTGACCTGCATTTTCATCAGATATTTCTGAGATAATATCAATATCCCCACTATTTTTTGAATCTTCATTCAAAAATGAATCTAAAGTAACATCGTTATTGATATCTACCGTATATTCTCCTTCATTATTTAGCATATCTTCTGTAACCTCTTGTTTATTTGCACGAAATACAACATACAAAAATATAGCAACAAAAATAAATGCTACTAAGATTATTATGCCGATTATTTGATTCTTATTCATAAAAATACTTATTAATTACTACAATTACCACTCAAAAATGATAACTTGCTATTATAGCATAATAACCAAAAAAGTCAACTCCATATTACATACTCTTTTTAAAATAGAGTGCCCTATTTTTAAATAATTCTAATTAAAAAAGAAATGAGATTAAATCATC
>SWBX01000505.1_pt1 | contig 13038 bp, 5 predicted proteins | sample 4693051 | NCBI WGS metagenome assembly SWBX01 (sample SAMN10267272, study PRJNA491770) | bioreactor metagenome | isolation source: DHS bioreactor inoculated with marine | place: Japan: Omine Ridge, Nankai Trough | reverse complement strand
GGATCTATTTCGCCCACGGGGCCAACGAACCTCAAATGCTGACTCCGGATCAGCAGATTACGGCCAAAGGGTTTGCGGTGCGGACAGCCCTGGCTGATGACGCAGCCACGGTGGACGGTCATGGGTACAGCGAAAACTGGGAGACCTCCCTTGCCAATATGCAGGCTGCCGCCTCGGATGACTTTCATAATCTCGGTGGCGTAGAAACCCAAGACCTGAACAATGTTTTGACCCTGGGCAATAACGCAGGCGCTGCCAATGCTGTGAATCTCGGAGATGTCGGAATCGGCGTCGCGAGTCCGTCTAACCCCCTCCATGTCAACGGCGTCGCCCGGATCGGCGCGCCGGGTGTTACCGGTTATGAAAGCGACTCTCAGGCGGCGTCCGTCTGGGCCGGCCTGGGATTTACCGAATCCCCATGGGTTTACGCCAACGCCATAGAGGCAGCTGATGAACGCGGTTCAGCATCCACGCTTATAACGGTGGGGACTTCCAACTATACGGATATTGATCAAATCGCGCTGGTCACAGACGGAGATCCCCAGGTGTTCGTCGATTCCAATGGGAACGTCGGCATCGGGACAACGTCGCCAGGCAATACCCTGCACGTTGCAGGTGACGCCCGAGTCGGTGATCCGGGCCAGGGCAGCGGCGGTCTTGAAAGCGCTTTCCATGGCGCTTCGGATTGGACCGGCGACGGGTATCTTGAAACATCCTGGATTTACGCCCATGCCATTGAGGCGTCTGATGAGAGAGACTCTGGAAGCACAGCCATGGTTGTGGGAACATCCAACTTTACGGGGGAAGATGAGATCGCACTGGTCACCAGTGGCAATCCCCAGGTGTTTGTGAAGAGCGATGGAAAAGTCGGCATCGGCACGACAAGCCCGAGTTCAGTTCTGGAGGTGGACAGGTTCACAGAATGGAGAGATCAATCCATGGAAGAACAGCTTTGGGATTACAGTCTTGACAGCAGTTACTGGCAGTCGTTTACGCCGTCTCAGGATGGCTCACTCACACAAATCGATGCGTACACCTATACAGGCGCGAATCCGGTTTTGTATATCTACGAGGGACAAGGAACAGGCGGCACCCTGCTGCACTCCCAATCCTGTTCGTTGACGCCTTATGAATTATCCCCCATTGAACTCAGTCAACCCGTTGCTGTTTCGGCGGACACGGAATACACGTTTAGAATTACCAATTTAAACGGTTACGAGTTGCGGAGCAATGATCCATATCCCCGGGGCCAGTCTTCTCTGGACTCGGATAGCGACACCGGATTCCGGATTTTTATGGAGGGTCAACGCTCGATCCTCAGTGTCGGTGCCGGCGGCGTGGTCATCCGCGAGCCTGCACCATTGACTGTCCCCGAACTGGCTGTGAACGGCGCCACTGAAATCGTGGGTCATGTGGGTATTGGCGTTTCCAGTCCCGACTACCGTCTTCATGTTAGAGAAGACAAAGTGGGATATGTAGCTTATATCCGGAATTCTCTGAACAACAACACGGTTGCAAGCCATGGATTACGCATTGAAGCGGGCAGGAATGACTCCAGCGGCACTCCGCTCATGATTGCATTCCAAAACCCGGGCGGAGCGCTGATGGGGGCAATCATGCAAGTCAGCAGCAGTTCCGTGATGTACGGCGTTTCATCCGACCGACGTCTTCAAACAGACATCAGGACCACGACATTCGGCCTGGACGAACTGTTGGACATCCAGGTTGTGGATTATACGTACAAAGACGATCCCGACACGGTGCAAACCGGGTTTCTGGCTCAGCAACTCTATGAGCTGTATCCCGAAGCGGTGAGTCCCGGCGGCGACGACCCGAAAGAAGATCCGTGGATGATCGATTACGGCAAACTCACGCCGCTGATTGTGAAGGCCATGCAGGATCAGCAGCCGCTGATTGATGTTGGATCAAGGCGGTTGGATGCGATTGAGCAGGAATTGGGTTTGGATGATGTTGAGGAGCCTGTAGGGGCGCGGTTTCCGCGCTCGATTCAAAAGAATCTGACCCTGGCGGATCTACGGGGGATGGTGATGAATTTGCAGGCGCGGGTTGATGCGATGGAGGGATCGGGATTGTAGGGGCGCGGTTTCCTGAGCGCCGAAGACTTGGCAAAGGCTGTTCCGCGCCCGATTTGGATTGTTGCCGTTAAATCCCCCTCTAAAAATCAGGGATTTCGCTTCGCTAAGTCCCTGATTTTTTTGTCTCCCCCTCTGGGAGACGAGCTGAACTGGTTCCGAGACTTACGAATCCCTACATGCCAACCGTTCCAGTGGACCGTATTAGCTTTGGCAAAGGTTGGGCAAGCACAAGCCTCTGACGAAGCCATCAACAACTACAGAACCGAGAGGGGCTGAACTGGCAAACACACATGACAAAGACATAGGCAAGCACAAGCCTCTAACGAAGCCATCAACAACTACAGAACCGAGAGGGGCTGAACTGGCAAACCTCATGACAAAGACATAGGCAAGCACAAGCCTCTAACGAAGCTGATGCGTTCAGCAATTTTCCGGAGGGGGAAACGCATCCGTTGCAGAGCGTAGCGATGCCTACGGAAGCGGAAAGGGGATTTAACGGCAACAACCCCTGGCGAAGCCAAAGCGACATTGACGCTCCAAACCATTTATGTATTAATATACAAAGCGACTGAAGTCGCAGCAGTTAAGAAAATAAGGGGTTTAACGGTTATAAACAGGGGAGGTTTTTTAGATGAAATTCAAAACGTATATATTTTTATTCGCAATTCTCATGGTGTCCACCGCATATGCGGTTCCCATGATGATCAATTTCCAGGGTGTTGTGCAGGTAAACGACGCGCCGTTCAACGGAACCGGCCTGTTCAGGTTTGCTATCGTCAATTCATCCGGCGACACGACATACTGGTCCAACGACGGAACATCCGTCGATGGCTCGGAACCGACCGATCCGGAGGAGATCACAGTAACCAACGGCCTTTACAACGTGATTCTGGGCTACCATATGGATGCGCTGGACCACGGCGTATTCGAAGGCGACAACCGGCTCCTGCGGATTTGGTTCGATGACGGGGCCGGCACCGGCAGTCAGCTTCTTCAACCGGATCAGCAGTTCACATCCACTGCGTTTGCTCTACAGGCGGAAAGGGCGGAATTAGCTGCAGATACGATCAGAATAGACGGTCATTTTTACGACGAAACCTGGGAAACGAACCTGGATAATATCCAGACCGCCGTGTCCAATGATTTCCATAACCTTGGCGGAACCGATCTCGTGAACGACGCAGATGCGGATCCAACAAACGAATTGCAGACCATCGCAGAAGTACTTGGTCACGGAAATGATGCAGGCGATGGAGGCCTGTATAACCTGGGTCGATTATGTATCGGGCTATCAAGCTCTACTCCATTATCTGTTTACAAGCAACTTACAGCTATGACTGAGTATACACTAGTAAAGTTCAGTTTCGATAACCCCGGGGGACCCAATCAACTTGATCTTAATTTTGATTTTAATCCTCTCAGTAATTACATGGAGTTTGATCTTGAGAGTCAAACCTCCGAGGAACCCCAAATAAAATTTGCAGACGATATCGTTGTCGACGGCAACGTGAACGCATTAAACGTGGTTGCAAGCAATAATGTGACTGCCCAGTCATTCCAGGGATATGGTGGAGACTTGACTGGGGTGCACTCTCTGGATTCGCAGGACCTCTATTTCCAGGATGCCTTGTATGTCGCTAACGACGGAAATGTGATTGTTCCAGCTGTTTATCCGGATCTTGAAACAACGTGGACTGGTTCCGTCGATATCCCGAGTAACACCCAGGGGGAGACGACTATCGACCTGTCCACCAACATCAGCACAATTGGAAAGGTTGAGATCGAAATCAGCATTAATCATCCTAATTGTTCTGATCTAAGTATATGGGTGTTCAGCCCCGATGGAACGTATGTAACCCTGTCTCTTAATAACGGCGGGGACGGTGATAACTATACGAACACGATTTTTGACGATGACGCTGCATCAGCTATCGTTGATGGCTCTGCGCCCTTTACAGGCAGGTATCAGCCGGAGGGATCCCTGTCAGATTTTAATGGTAGGAACCCCAACGGCGTCTGGAGGTTGGTGGTTTGGAATAGTGGAGGTACATGGGCTCAAATTACTCAATTTTCGGTTCTATTAACCGATGTAAGTTGTAACTTTGGCATCGGAACGACAACGCCCGCCGCCACGTTGGATGTTGTCGGTACGGTGAACGCCACGGCATTCACAGGAAATGGTTCAGGGTTAACCGGCATCGATTCGGATTCATCCAATGAACTCCAAAATATCAACCAAGTGTTAACTCAGGGCAACGACGCTGGCGGAACCGATATGGTGAATCTCGGCACCGTGTCAGCGATATCATTCACCGGCGACGGCTCAGGTTTGACTGACGTAGACGATCAAAATCTTAGCGAAGTGTTAACTCAGGGCAATAATGCCGGCGGCATAGGCATGGTGAATCTAGGCAATGTCGGGATCGGGACGACAACACCCTCAGGAAAACTGGAAGTGGACGCCGGTTCAAATACTCAGGTGTTCATTTCAAATCCCAAAGATGTAACAGCGACCGACGGCGCATTAAACATTGGCGACGCATCAGACGGACTCTACTTCGACGCCAACGAGATTCAATGTTCCGGGCCTCTCTATATCAACAAAGACAATGATGGATACATCGAGATAAACCGGGGCGGCGGCGGTGTTGGAATCGGGGACGCTCCCGGAGCTTTCACATTGCTGGTGAACGGATCGGCAGCCAAGCCCGGCGGCGGGATGTGGACCGTCATGTCGGACGCCCGTCTCAAAGAGAATATCGAACCCCTTGACGGCCGGGAAGCCCTGGATAAGCTGAGTAAAATCCAGGGTGTGACGTACGACTGGATCCACCCAGAGGAGCACATGGATCGGCCTATGACCGGCATGACCGCCCAGAACATAGAAGATGTGTTCCCGGAATGGGTTGTCGAGGCCGAACCCACCGGCGCTGATGCGGACCTGATTCCTGATGGCGAGAAAGCCAAAGCCATCGAACTCCCCAATGATTTCAATGCGTATCTGGTTGAGGCGATCAAGGAATTGGATGCGGAAAATAAGGCGTTGAACAGGCAGAATAGAATGATGCTGGAAATGATGCATGAATTGAAGGCCATGAACAGGGATCTGCAGGAGCGGATGGAGAAGGCAGGGTTGTAGGGGCGGGGTCTTCTGAATGCCGAAGCCCTGGCGAAGGCTGTTCCGCGTCCCATTGGACCGTATTAGCTTTGGCGAAGGTTGGACAAGCACAAACCACCGGTGAAGCCCGGACATCACACAAAATAGTTCAAAACTTCCCGGCGCTTGCAACCAGTATTTCTGAATCATCCACGCATTGCATTCGCCAATGTGGTTGAGACACCAGTTGGATGCCGCGATTACACGGAAGGCTCGCCATGAAGTTCCGACAATGCGGTGATGTCCAAAATATTTTCGGTCTGGTATTCGGCATGGCAACCTGCGTGGATTCGTTGCCCCTCCCTTGATTCCTTAATAGCGGAGCCAGTGGATGGAAAACTGGCGAAAAAGATTTTCATGCATTTGACCTCACGTATCAATTTTCGTACTATTTATCAGGTACGGAAAAATAAATGGGAAATTCATTTCTGTTTGACGGAGGTTAACCGGGATGAGGGAGATCATCATCATGAAGAATCGTGCTTTTCTAATTTCTGTTTTGAGTATCTCAATAGTGTGTTCCACGGTCTTGAGTGCCATACCGCATCTGATAAGTTATCAAGGTCAGTTGAATGATTCATCGGGTGGTTCATTGACCGGAATTTATTCCGTGCATGTGTCCCTCTATGATGCAGAAACCGGTGGAACGGAGTTATGGTTCGAGGCGCATACAGCGGTTCCGGTAACCGACGGTCTGTTTAACATCCTTTTAGGTTCCCTGAATCCGCTTGATCTGGATTTCAACGGCACGTTCTGGATGGAGGTTTCAGTTGATTCGCAGTTGATGCTGCCCCGGTTGCCGTTCACCTCAGTGAGTCAGGCATACCGGGCGGAACATGCCGAGGATGTACTGGGCGAGAACATCCATCCTCAATCGGTGAGTGTGACAGGGTATGGTGAGGTGATCGACAATTCCGGAAACTGGGTGGGGGATCCCACGGGTCTGGTCGGCCCGGAAGGTCCCGAGGGACCAGAAGGACCAGAAGGACCTCCGGGACCGGTTGCCGGATCAGATAAACAGATCATATACAATGACGCCGGAACGGCTGCCGGTGCTGAAATATATTACGATCCGGTATTCCGGAATACCGGATTCGGAGTGTCGGCAGCAAAATCAAAACTCCATGTCATGGCGGGAGCCAGTCTGGGCAATCACATGCATGGCGATTGGGTTCAGGGCATTTTCGAAAGTGCCGAAGCTGCCGGCGTGCAAATCATGGGTACAGATATCCACGACCAGGCTTCGAATCTGATTCTGAGCGCGGATACACGTCACTGGATAATGGCTCATAAAGGTGATGCGGAATCCAGCCGTTTGTCGTTTGGATTCAAATACACCCAGTCATCCGGCGAAGACCCCTTCTTCGAACAGGATATTCTGACGTTATATCCCTGGGGACATGTCAGTATCGGCGGAATGATGCCCCAATCCAGACTCCATGTGGATGGAAGCGTTCAAGTCTCGGATGACAATCAACCATGTACTTCAGCCAAAGCCGGATCGATCCGGTGGCACGATGGTGAACTGGAGGTTTGCAACGGCACGGAATGGGCATCGGTTTGTGATGTGCCCCTGGGCGACAGTCCCAGTAATCCGGGCTATTCATGTTGGAATATTCTGCAATCCGGGGATTCCTACGGGGATGGCGAGTATTGGCTTGATCCTGACGGACCGGGCGGATTCATACCGTTTAAAACATATTGCGATATGACGACGGAAGGCGGAGGCTGGACCCTGATTTCCAGGATAAACGCCGGATCCGAACTCTGGACCACAGCTGTCCTCAACGATACAACCGACACCTGGGGAACATCTGAATCCTGGGATAAAACAGAAATGCGGAACACTGCTTTTTTCAATCTGTCCGGCGGCCAGTTCCTGCTCAGAACAATTATGGATACTGATGATTATGTCATGCTTGACTACTGTTCTGACAGTAACCAGTCTCTGGCATGGCGATTCACCAACTATCCCTGGGTGGATCGTTGCAGTGATTACCGATGCGCAGTGACAGTATCCAGTGTGACGGAATATTTCCCCTGGGTGTATGACGATCATGAATTTACCTGTCTGGGTGCTTGCCCCTCCGGTGATTCCGTGGGATTCAAAGAAACATCGTCACCTGCCAGCCCGGGGATGGATGATTCCGCCTTATTCGGACACAATGGCGGTCATAATAGTTACCATCAGGGCCTGGGTACCTTCGAAGACGGCGCTGATCCTGCAGATGCCCAATGCTACTGTAACTCCCATGGCGATGGAGCCAGTTGCGGCAGTCGGTATTATGGTCTGTTCATTCGGGAAACGGCTTCCCAGCCACTTCACATAAGTTGTGAAGACATTCTGAACACCGGCCAATCCACCGGGGATGGTGTCTACTGGATCGATCCTGATGGGATTGGCGGCGATGTACCATATCGTGTGTACTGCGATATGACCACTGAAGGCGGCGGCTGGACCCTGATTTCCAGGATCAGTTCCGCCTCGGAACAGTGGACCTGGGCGGCATACAACGACGATCTGACGACCTGGGGCAATTCAGCAGAACTCACCGAAACTGAAATGCGGAATTCCGCATACTTTGATGTGCGGGGTGATGAATTCATGCTGAGTACTATTGTTACTACCACGGATTATGTCACACTGAATAATTGCAGCGACGGGGACCAGTCCCTGTACTGGCGGTTTCATAATTACGCCTGGACTTCGAGTTGTTCACCAAAAAGATGTGACATTGCAACATCCCTCACATCCGAGTACTTCCCCTGGCTTTACGATGATCATGAATACTCCTGTCTGGGCACGTGTCCCGCAGCCACGTCTATCGGGTTTAAAGAAACATCATCACCCGCTGATCCGGGTCAAGATGATTCCTGCATGTTCGGATTCAACGGTGGCGATGGCGGTTATCATCAGGGACTGGGAAATTTTGAAGACGGCAAGGATCCCGCTGATGCCCAGTGCTATTGTAACTCCCATGCTGACGAAGCAAGTTGCGGAATCAGGGTTTATGGACTGTTTATCCGGTAAAAAGCAAGAAAAATGATCGACAATCATTCTGACCCAATTGAAAACCAAGATTTATCTGGACCCCGCACAGAAGCAGCACAATCCGGCGGGCAGACAACACCCCTGGAAATCTGGCAGCCCGGGAAAATTTTATTAGGGGAATATCGCATCGAGAGTATTCTGGGGAAGGGCGGCATGGGCACGGTGTATCTCGTTCGGTCCCAATCGTTTGATACCGATGTATACGCCATGAAAACACTCTCGGCCGATCGCTTGGGTGATCCGGTGAAACGACGGAGTTTCATGCGGGAAATTCGCACGTGGATCGACCTGCCCCCGCACACCAATCTCACGCCCTGCCTGTTTGTCCGTACCATTGAAGACCGTTTGACAATTTTTTCACAGGTGGTTTCCGGTGGATCACTTCGGTCATGGGTCCTGGAGAATAAACTCACATCTGTCCCCGAGATCCTGGACATTGCCATTCAGATTGCCCGGGGTCTGCACTGCGCCCATTCCCGGGGTATGGTTCACCAGGATGTAAAATCAGGAAATGTTCTGATGGACACAGACGGCACCGCCCGAGTCACGGATTTTGGTCTGGCGGGACTGCGATTCGAACAGACGGACAGGTCATCCACCACAGGGGATTCAGGCAAGGGTCTGGTCACCACCTGCGGCATGACCCCGGCATACTGTTCACCCGAACAGGCCGCCCAGGAAAGACTCAGTCATGCCACGGACATCTGGAGCTGGGGTGTGACCATCCTCGAGATGTTCACATCAGGGGTCACATGGCAGGTGGGGATACTGGCGCCGGCTGTTCTTGAGGAATATATCCGGAATCCGCCATCGGGAAGACCCTCTCTGCCGGAAGGATGTGCGGAAATCCTTCAGAAGTGTTTTGCACCTGATCCCAACGATCGCTGGGCATCAATCAATGAAGCGGCGAATGCCCTGATTCATATCCACACCCAAATCACCGGTTTGCCCTATCACAGACCAAACCCTGAGATTCAACTCAGCCGTCCCTCCCGAAAAGCATCACCTTTGGATCGCCGGACCATCAGCGGATACCCATGGGACGATCCCGAAGTATGGCGGAAGAAAGTGTATACCGCCGCCGGAACCGATCCACCTCCCGTAACCGGAGCCAAACATTATGCCCAGCTGTCCCGCAGAGCCCGGGGAATGGCGGACCTGGAACATTTTATTGAGATACACCAATTATACCGTTCCATGATCACTGGCGGCAGAACCGATCTTCAAGCGGAGTTAGGCCGGTTCCTCATGCAGATGAGTCTTATTCAAAAAGATATCGGTGATTTGCCGGGGGCCATACAAACGTATGATGAAATCATCAATATTTATACGGGAATATGCAACAGGGACGGCATTTTACAATCCGGAGATGACCTGGCAGCGGCGTATATGGACCGGGCCTTTGTCATGGGTGATTGCGGTGATGATCAGGGCGCTATGGAATTTTATGAAAAATCCCTGGAAATTCGCCGGAACCTGGTTGCAGGTGACCCGTCATCCACGATGAAAATCGTACTGGGTAAAACCCTTCTGAATGTCTCCAATTCCCTGGGAATACTGGGACAGCTTAAAACTTCCATTGCCATGTGTAATGAAGCCATCGGAATTTTTGAATCCCTCCATCATGAACCGGAATACGATTATACGGCCAAATATGAAGCCGATTGTCATCTCAATAAAGCCGTGGATCTTATGGATCTGGGACAACTTGAAAGCGCTCTGGAAAACAATCACCGGAGCATTGAAATTTATCATGATTTGAGTTGCCGGCCGGGGAATGAGTTCCACACTCGGGATCTTGCTCTCGCCTATATGAATGAAGGAAATATACTGAACCGCCAGGAAAAATTTTTGGACGCTCTGGCCAATTTTCAGAAAGCCGTTGATCTCCTTGAAAAACTGCTGACCATCGATGCATCAGAGCAGGTGCAATTTGACCTGGCCCGTGTGTTGCTTAATCAAGCCGGGACTTGCTGGTACATGAATGATTTCATCCGGGCAAAAGATGTCAACCACCACGCCATGGAAATCCTGGAAGATCTGGTGTTTCAGAAAGGCCATCGGCAGTACCGGCCCAATCTCGCCATGGTGTACATGAACCGGGCGCTGTTTCAACAGGCTCTTGAGTTCACAGATGACGTCACCCCATATTTCCAAAAAGCCATTCAGATCTGGGAACGACTCATTGATCAGGAAAATCGGATCGAACTTATTCCCGACCTGGTACTGACCTATTACAACGCCTCAGGATTCCTGTCGGGAACGGGAGAACCCGAAGAGGGCTTGATGCTAGGCAAAAAGGCACTTGCGTACGCCAGACGCTGGGTGATTGAGCGCGGACACCCGGAAGATGCCATATCCCTTGCACTGGCTTATCACTGCCGGTCATCCGCTTTTTCAGAAATGAAACAGTACCCGGAATGCATTACAGCACTGGAAAAAGCCATGAGAATCCTGGAAACCCTCCACAGTGAATTCAATCGATCCGACTGGGATGAGGAACGAATCTCCTTCCAGTTGGAATATGACAGGTGTATGTGGTTGATAAAACAAACACCTGAACGATGGACTATCCTGCAAGCGTCCCGCGATCAAGCCAGGAAACATTTTGAGTCACATGGAGGAACCTGCCTGGCCAAAGTGCTGGAAACAATTGACAATATACAGAACTCTAATAACGGGTAACTCCAGACCTGCTCCGCACCGTCCCATAATCGGACAGTGTTTTTCTCATAATCGACACAGGGTATAAATGCCGATTGTTTTCTGCTTTTGGTATAATCCATTACATTTTAATATAATCGAGGAGATCAGCCCGGGAGTTTACTTAGGGAATCCAATACTTTCACCCGGGAGAATAATGAGCGATACCGGGATGAAATTTCGTTGAGTAGTGTTCGGTACCAATTTTGCATTTTGGGAAATGGGATATCTTTTCAAGGGAGGTTATATATGAAAGTATTCACTCAGATCTCGAGAGTATGGGGATTGATTCTGATGGTGGTTTTAATCGGTGTGAACTGTCTGGGAGATACGGCGTATCGACCGGTGATTCCCCTGGAAGATTCACCGTCATGGCGGTCATATGGGAACAATGCTGAATATTTTACATCAGCCGATTTCAATAATGACGGCGCGATGGATCTTATGGTCGTCCAAAATCTATCCAGTTTTCGTATCTATTACAATCAAGGAAATGGTCTTCACACATATCCCGGGTGGCAGATACCGGCAACTTCTGCACACTATGTCACGGGTATTGAGACCTGTGATCTTGCAGGAGACGGCTTTCCGGACATTTTGTTGTTCGGTGGCGGATACAATACTGAAATGATATCCTGTTTCCTGATAAAGAACATCAATGGTATTCCGGAGACAGAATCATGTTGGAATTCCGGTGCACATTGCGTCTATTACGGCGCAGTCGGTGATATTGATGGAGATACAATCCCGGATGTCGTCATGCCTTCTGTGACAGGACCATGTGTGGCATATCGTGGATCCCTGGACGGTAAATTTGAATCGGAACCGTTCTGGTCCAGTGCGCCGGATGAAACCGGTGCGGACTGTAATCTGACTGACATGGACAAAGATGGTGATCTTGATCTGGTCGTATCGCAGATTTCATCCCCCTGTCTGAAAGTATTTTACAATCAGGACGGCATTCTGGAAACCACCGCATCATGGCAGACGGAACACGAAATGTACGGACTAAGTGTTGAGACGGTGGATTTGGATCTGGATGGTTATCCTGAAATTGTGGTAGCAGGATGGAAATCACCCTCCGTGGTATTCAAGAATATCAATGGAACTCCGGAATCAGAACCACAATGGTTTCATTCACCCAGCGAAGACCTCATCGATAAAACATACTACACGTATGTCAGCGCCGGGGATCTCACCGGGGACGGTTTTCCCGAACTGGCATTTGCCGGCAGCTGGCTGGAGCAGTACGGATATGGTGGCGATCACGCATTTGTCTATTACAATGATTCCGGAACTCTGTCGGAATCCCCGGCCTGGGTGTCCAATAATTCCCGTAACTTTCAGGGTATCCGGTTTGAGGATTTCAACGGTGATTCGACCCTGGATTTGTTTGCATGTCTTGATGAAGATTTCGAAATCCATTTCAATGAAACAGGGAAATGCAGGGAAACCGGATTATCACTCTGGATGCCCGAAACAAATTTCTGTGCCGGAGATCCATGCTGCCTCACAGCAACGCTCTGTAATCCCGATGACACACTGCAAAACACACCGGTTTTCATACTTCTGGAAGCTTTCGGTAATTTCTTCAGTGCACCAACCTGGCAGCCCCTGAATGCAGGTATCGGATACTACACACTGGATATTTATCCCGGCATATCTGAGTTAACAGTACTGCCGGAATTTTTATGGCCTTCAATTCCAGGTTCAGCGTCCGATCTCAGAATTTATGGCGCCATGACCGATCCCCAATGTACTCGACTCATGGGCAAGCTGGATATCTGGTATTTCGGATACCGGTAATACTGGAGATTTCGTCATGAAAACAATCATCACTCAAATCTCCATAAAGGAGTCATCTTTATGAAAAATAAAATATTCTTTATTTGCCTGACGTGTATCATTGTTGCCGGTATGCCGGTTCCGGCTCAAATCGCACCTTTATCTCAGAACCCGGATCATCACCTCTCTGAGACAGATGAGAATGCCTGTGGAATCACATTCAATCCGGAATGTTCCCGGCAGCT
>SWBX01001696.1_pt1 | contig 13050 bp, 6 predicted proteins | sample 4693051 | NCBI WGS metagenome assembly SWBX01 (sample SAMN10267272, study PRJNA491770) | bioreactor metagenome | isolation source: DHS bioreactor inoculated with marine | place: Japan: Omine Ridge, Nankai Trough | reverse complement strand
AATCCTGACAGTGCCATATTCAGGGTTCGGGGTATGGGGGTGGCGGTTAGGGTAAGGATATCCACCTCCGCCCGCAGGGCCTTGAGACTCTCTTTGTGACGCACGCCGAAGCGGTGCTCCTCATCAATGATTATCAGCCCAAGTTGTTTGAATTTAACGTCTTTCTGCAACAGTTTGTGGGTGCCAATTACGATGTCCACCGTGCCATCGGCCAATCCCTTGAGTACCTGCTGCTGTTGCTTGGTAGTACCAAATCTGGAAAGGCTCTTGACCTGAACCGGCCAGTCGGCAAACCGGTCAGCGAAATTTTGGTAATGTTGTTGTGCCAGTAGCGTGGTGGGCGCCAGAATCGCCACCTGTCTGTTTCCCTGTACCGCGGCAAAGGCGGCACGCATGGCCACTTCGGTCTTGCCGAATCCAACGTCACCACAGATCACCCGCTCCATATGTTGGGGTGATTCCATATCCGATAGCACTGCATCTATCGCCTGCTGCTGGTCCGGTGTCTCTTCAAATTCAAAGTTTGCTGCGAAGCTGGCGTACTCATCCCCAGGTTGTGGAAAGGCGTGGCCTTGATTGGCTGCGCGCCGGGCATGTATCTCCAACAGTTCAGCTGCTATGTCATGCACCTTTTCAGCGGCCTTACGCTTGGCCCGTTCCCACTGATCTCCGCCCAGGCGGTGCAGTGGGGCGTTCTCCGGCGATGCCCCCGAGTAGCGGCTGATTAGGTGCAGAGATGAGACCGGGACATAGAGTTTGTCACCCTTGGCAAATTCCAGGGTGAGAAACTCGGTCTGTATGCCGCCAACCTCCAGGGTTTGCATACCCAGATAACGTCCGACCCCGTGGTCTTCATGCACCGCAGGTGCGCCAATATGCAACTCGGTGAGATTGCGTATGACCTGGTCTGAATCGCCAAATTTCGCCTTGCGTCTGCGCTCCTGGCGTACCACTTCACCCAGGAGCTGGATCTCAGATACAACCGCGACCCCCATGCCGGGAAGCCATGCCCCCTGTTCCAGCGGGACCACGGCCATGGCCAGATCTGGGGCCTTGCTCAGAAAATCACCCCAGCCCTCTACCTGAGTGGTTTTGATGCCGTATCCACCCAGGGTCTCCCGCAGCATCTCGCGCCGCCCGGCGCTCTCGGCTACAAATAGGATTCGACCCGGTTTCCCTTCGATAAAGCGTTGCAGTGCAGCGGCCGGGTTGGTGGTCCGGGCCTGGAACGCTAGTGGGGGCAGTGGTCTGGTGTTGAAGTTGTGAAATGCCTTGTAGCCCTTGGCGCGCGACTCAATCTCTGATCGCTGGAGCCGAATGGATCGACCTGTTTTCAGTCGGTTGGCCAGCTCATCGCTGGTAAGAAATATCTCACTGGGTGGCAACAGTGGCCGTTCCCTGTCGTGCCGACGTTGCTCATAGCGGGTGTTGACCTGTTCGAGAAAAATCTCTGCCTGGTCTCGAATCTGTTCATATTGGATGGTTAGATAATCATCCGGCAGATAGTCAAACAGGGTTGCTGTCTGTTCAAAAAACAGCGGTAGATAATATTCCAGGCCACCCGGGGCATTGCCGTCAGAAACCTCTCGGTAGATAAGACTGTTACCTGGATCACCCTCAAATGTGTTGCGGAAGCTGCGGCGAAATTTGGTTATGGCCTCCGGGTCCATAGGGAACTCTTTGGCCGGCATGATTTCGGCCTGCCCAATCTTTTTCAGAGTGCGCTGCGTCTCCGGATCAAAGGTACGGATGCTCTCTATCTCATCGTCGAACAGATCAATCCTTAGGGGTTGCTGACTTCCCATCGGGAACAGATCCAGGAGTGAGCCGCGCACCGCAAATTCACCGTGCCCCAGGACCTGGGATACACACTGATAACCGCTCTGCTCCAGTTGAGATCTGGTTTCATCCAACGACAGATGATCACCGATACGATAGAGAAAGGTTCCATCCTCAACATATTTACGCGGAGGAAGGCGATGCAGCATAGTGCCAATGGGTACGATCAGTACCCCTTTCTTCATCCTGGGGAGTCGATACAGGGTCTTAAGCCGTTCCGACACAAGTTCCGGCAGCGGGGGGAACACATCGTAAGGCAGGGTCTCCCAATCCGGAAATTTTGCTAACTGGATGTCTGCTCCGGAAAGAAAGAAACCGAGGCTATTAGCCAGGTCCGAAGCCGCTTGAACGTCCTTGACCAACACCAGTATCAGACCATGATAGTCCTTAGCTGCTGATGTTATCGCCAAGGCGTCGCTTGTCCCGTAGATATGCCCCCACTGTAGGCGATCATCTACAGCCTCTGGCAGCGGGGGGCTGGAGGGATCAGATAGAGTGATTGGAGCTGCGGTTGAGTGGGGCTGGTCTGGCATTCTGGGAAATTGTGCTACTGCAATTGCTGGTGAGGGCGGGATTGTCTCACAATGTGGGGGTGGAGAAAAATATTGTCTTTTGACTACCGTCTAGTGCCGCGAATAATCCAACCCAAGAGTTGCTTTGTGACCAAAACGGACGCTATCGCTAACCGTAACCGGCACATTTGTAGTGAGCGCAGCGAACGAAAAATACGTCTAAGTTTACGGCCTTGTTATACACCCCCAATTTATAGCAGTGAGGTTGGGGGCTGTTCTCGTGCACCATCATCTGCTCTCATCGCCGCTACCAATTTCTTCAATTCCGACTGATATGCACTTGAATTTTGTTCCCACTCTTTAAAACAAGCTACTGATCTAGACTGTACCTGTTTTTTATAATCTCTTGTCCATTTTTTAGAAAACACAAAGCCATCTAAATCCAAAGGAATTAATACACCAATCTTTTCTTCTCTTTCCTTCATCAAGCCTTGTTCTTTTTCGAAAGCTGATAGCACTTCATTATCTACCCACCAACTGTTTAGTGAATTGGCTCTTCCCCTGATCGAGTGGGTAAGGTTCACCTGACCACCCCCTCTAGGTAAAGATTCAATCCACCAAGGTGGAAGTAAATCGCATTGGCAAACCGCTCCTTATTGCGGAAACCTCTACTACGAACCTTGATCATCTTTATCTGGCTGTTGAGACCTTCTGCCGGGCCATTACTTACCTTCAGCACAACTGCATTCAATATTCCCCACAGGTGTGCTTTGATTGTTTTTGCTACTTCTTTGATTGGATCAAGACGACTGCGCACGGCCCATGATAACCACCGCTCACAGCCTTTTTTAGCCCATGTTTTGCTGACATAGTGCCAGAGCGACATGGCCAACTCTTTGATGGCCCATGCACGAGCTGTTTTCAGCGTGCTCTCACGCAATGCCTTAAACCGCAGCTTCTGCTTGTGCGTCATATTATGGGGATTATTTACAACCGCGACGCCAGCAATGAGTCGTGTTGACGGATCAGTTGGTTGCAGGGAACGGTTAGGTGGGCTTCTGCGATATTACCATCAGGAGGCCGCATGAATATTTTGACCAGACGGGGTTATCCACGCTACGGGGCCGATAACAGCGGAAGTACGAAAGAGGGCTTTGGCGAATCTCATGCCGTACTGTGGTTCAAGTGAAGGATACCGCTCTACCTCTACCGTTGCTCTAGTTCCTTGGCCTGTTTAGCACCCAATCCCATTAGTCGTTCCGCCAGGCTGATTTGGTCGTTTTCGATGGCGTAGTCGACGGGGGTCTTTTTGTGCATGTCGACGATATTGAGCGATGGCTTCTTCTGAAGCAGCAGGTCGATGATAGTCTGGTGGCCCTTGCCAATGGCGTAGAATAGCGGAGTTCGTCTATTGCTGTCAGCCACGTCCGAATCGGCACCGTGGGCGAGGAGAATTTGCACCTGAACCACTTGGCCTTTATTGACCGCGAAGGCGAGGGCGGTGACATTGCCAGTGGCCCGAGCGTCCACCGCAGCGCCATGTTTGAGCAATGCCTCGGTGGTAGCTCTGCCGCCGAGAGAGGCACTGCGCATCAGTGGTGTAATGCTACTGCGTTCCGCCAGATTTGGATCGGCTCCCGCAACCAACAAGTTCTGCGTGGCTGCAATGCGTTGATGGTTTACCGACCAGTAGAGAGGGGTCCGGTCGCTCTTGTCTGGATGGTCGATATCAGCCTGCGCTGCCAGCAGGGCCTCGATGGCCTGTATGTGTCCCATAGAGGCGGCGATGGTGAGTGGGGTGCGTCCAGCAACGTCCTGTTGGTCAGGGTAAGCTCCGGCCCGGAGCAGCCGCTCAATGATTCGGGGGCGGTTTTTTCGGGCCGCATAATGAAGGGCAGTGGCTCTTTGCCCGTCACTGGCGTTGATATCAGCCCCTTCGAGCAGCAAATAATCGAGAATTGAGATGTCTCCAACTCCCGCGGCGGCCATCAAGGGACGGGCGCCCTGTACAAAGACCGATTCAATATCCGCGCCGTGGTCCACAAACAACTCCACCAGTTCCAGGTTTTGACGCCAGATGGCGTAGATGAGGGCGGTATTGCCGAGGTTGTCCCGGCTTCGCAGACTGCCGCCTACGACGATCAGGGCCTTGACCAGTTCCGTGGCATCTTTCTGGGCTGCTACTAACAAGGCAGTGTTGCGAAACTCATCCATTACTTCGATGTCAGCGCCGGCCTCGATGAGCAGTCTGGCAGCGGCACGTTGATCTCGGAGTAGGGCGTTGATCAGGGCCGTGGCACCGTCGTCGTCGGTGGCGTCAATGGCAATTCCCCGTGCCAGCAAGAGTCTCATTACCGGGAGGTGACCTCGCTCGGCACTGGCGATCATGGCATTGACTCCCTCGTGATCTCGGGCCGAAAGCCGGCCCCCCTGATCCAGAAGCAGGGATACAATCTCCTGACGTCCCTCGCGGGCGGCGAGGAGCAGGGCAGTGGCCCCTCTTTGATCCCGCGCCTCGATATCCGCCTTGGCATCCAGCAACAATGTCACCGCTTTGGGGCTGCCGTACATGGCAGCATAGTGCAGCAAGCTGTGCCCATCCTGATGGGGATGATCGATCGTCTCCGGGCTGGTGAGGAGCTTCGCCATGAGATCGGTGCGATTGGCGCTGATCAGCCCGCGCAGCATCGCATGGTCGGAATCGGAGTGGGTACTTGCTCGGTCATGAGCCGGGAGGCCAAATGCTCCCTCTCCTTGTACCTGGGTGCATAGGAACAGCAACAGGATAAATATTCGGGTGTTATTAGGCTTCATTCGACACTCTGCAGGTTGATAGGATGTAAGGTTGAGGTATCCATGGATTTAGCTCCTGGTCGATCGGTCCCCTGCCCCGGATTTATCGCCCTTTTCCAGCCACTGGTAGAGCACCGGGATCAGGAACAGGGAGACTAGAGGCGCGCTAAGCATGCCGCCCAGCATAGGCGCGGCAATGCGCTGCATCATTTCGGAACCGGCACCATCGCCCAACATGATGGGCAGCAGGCCGGCGAACAGGCTGGCGACAGTCATCAGCTTGGGGCGCAGACGCAGAACCGCCCCGGCCATGATCGCTTCCTGGCGGCCGGCCCTGTCTCGGGGGCGAGCATGGGCCATGGCCCGGTCTAGATAGAGCAGCATGACCACGCCGAACTCCACTACCACGCCGATCAGGGCGATGAATCCCACGGCTACAGCCACTGAGAGACGAAAATCGAGCAGATAGAGCAGCCAGAAGGCACCGATCAGTGCGGGGGGAATGGCGGAAAGGACCATGAAGACACGGGAGGTGGAGCGAAACTGGGCGTATAAAAGCAGCACCACCAGGGCGAGGGTCAGGGGCACAAGAAAAGCAAGTCGTTCCTGGGCGCGAATTAGGTGAGCGTAGCGGCCACTCCAGGCGATGGCGTAGCCGGGTGGAAGGACCACCTGTTGCTCCACCGCGGTGCGGGCTCGGGCCACGTAGCCTGCAAGGTTCGGATCGTCCACGTCCACGTAGACCCAGCCCGTAAGCCGAGCATTTTCACTCTTGATGGTGGCGGGCCCGGATCTCACCTCCACACGGGCCACCTCCTTCAGACGGATCTGCTCCCCCGATTCGAGAAATACTGGCAAGTCCCGCAATTTTGCCACGGAGTCCCGCACCTCCCGCGGATAGCGCACATTGATGGGATAGCGTTCCCGCCCTTCAACGGTATAGTCTACGATCGTCCCGCCTATGCCGGTTTCGATCACTTGGTGTACATCGGACAAATTCATTCCGAAATGGGCGGCGGCATCCCGGTCCACCTCTATCTCGATATAGCGGCCATCCAGCGGGCGTTCAGCAAACACTGCCCGGCTGCCGGCCAGGGGCTTGAGGACCGCCTCAATCTGACTGCCGAGTTCCTGGATCCGGGTCAAGTCAGGGCCTGTGACGCGTACTCCCACCGGTGTGCGGACTCCGGTCTCCAGCATGTCGATGCGCGCCGATATAGGCATCAGCCAGGCGTTGGTTAGACCGGGCAACTGTAACCGTTCATCAAGTTCGGCCACCAGCTTCTCCCGGGTCATGCCGGGGCGCCACTGGTCCTTGGGTTTTAGGCGGATGGTGGTCTCAATCATATTCAAGGGGGCTGGATCGGTGGCGGTATCGGCCCGCCCCACTTTGCCGAACACACTCGCCACTTCAGGCAATGTGCGGATTACTCCATCAGTTTGTTGCAGTAGTTGGCGTGCTTTGCCGATGGAAATTCCCGGCTGGGTGGTGGGCATATAGAGCAGGTCTCCCTCCTCCAAGGGTGGCATGAACTCCCCGCCCAGACGAGACAGGGGCCAGAGCAGAAACAGGGTGGCAACGATGGCAATACCAATTACCTGCCGAGGGTGGCCGAGGCTCCAGCCCAATAGCGGACGATATATTCTCAGAAAGAACCGGTTGAGCGGATTGTGCTCTTCGCTGCGGATGCGCCCACGCAGGAGATAGAGGCTTAGCACTGGCACCAGGGTCAGAGAGAGGGCCGCCGCCAGGGCCATGGCATAGGTCTTGGTGTAAGCAAGGGGGGTGAACAGGCGTCCCTCCACATCCTCCAGTGCCAGTACCGGCAGGAAACTGACGGTGACGATCAGCAGCGATGTGAAGATGGCTGGCCCCACCTCCACCATGGCCTCCCGGATGGCTTGTACCCGCTCTCCACCCTGCTCCAACCGCTTGTGGGCGTGTTCGATCATTACAATAGCGGCGTCCATCATTGCACCCACGGCGATGGCGATGCCGCCTAGGGAGAGAATGTTGGCACTCATCCCCTGCCACTGCATCACCGCCAGAGCACCGAAGATGGCCACGGGCAATGTGAACAGCACCACCAGCCCGGCCCGCAGGTGGAGCAGAAACACCAGGCAGACCAGGAGTACGCCAATAAACTCTTCCACCAGCCTATGGCCCAGGGTGTTGACCGCCTCTATAATCAATGGCGCTCGGTCGTAGACTGAGACCAGCTCCACATTTTCGGGCAGTCCCTGTTCCAGCTCGGCTAGACGGGCCTTGACCCGTTCGATCACATCAAGGGCGTTGGCTCCGCTACGCATTACCACGATCCCGCCCACCACCTCTCCCTTACCATCCAGATCGGCCACCCCACGGCGGGGGGCGGGACCCAGGCGTACATCCGCGAAATCCTGCAACAGAAGTGGTGCACCCGCTTCCCGCCGGTCAAGATAGGGAATCCGTGCCAAGTCGTCCACATCGCTAATGTACCCGCGGCCACGGACCATGTACTCCGCCTCAGCGATCTCCACAACCGAGCCCCCCACCTCCCGGTTGTTGTCCCGGATCGATTGGGTAATAGAGGACAGGGAGAGTTCGTGGGCCCGCATACGCCCAATATCCAGTACCACCTGATACTCCTTTACCATCCCGCCCACGGTGGCCACTTCCGCCACTCCAGGGAGTCCCTGAAGTTCCAGCTTTAAAAACCAATCCTGTAGGCTGCGGAGCTGAGAAAGGTCATGCTGGCCACTGCGATCCACTAGAGCGTATTGATAAACCCAGCCTACACCACTGGCGTCGGGGGCGAGGGCGGGTTCCACCCCTGACGGGAGCTGCCCCTTACCCTGTTCCAGAAACTCCAACACCCGGGAGCGGGCCCAGTAGGGATCGGTGCCATCCTCGAACAGCAGATAGATATATGAGTCGCCAAAAAAGGAGTAGCCCCGCACAGTGGTCGCCGCCGGAACCGACAACAGGGCGCTGGTCAGGGGATAAGTGATCTGGTCCTCCACCACTGCCGGTGCATGTCCAGGGTAGGAGGTTTTGATGATTACCTGAACATCAGACAGATCAGGGATTGCATCCAGGGGTAGCTTGCCTAGGGAATAGAGACTTAGGCTCAGGAAGATCAAGGCCCCAAGCATCACCAATTGATGCTGGCGCAGGGACCAGCGGATTATTGCACTTATCATGGGGTGGCATCACGCCCCAGACGCTGCAAGGCGAGATTGAGATTGCTTTCAGAGTCGATCAGAAACTGGGCTGAGGTCACTACACGCTCCCCTTCTTTTAGGCCTTCCAGCACCTCGGTCACGTCGCCCACCTCCAGGCCGGTGCGGATTTCTACGGGGTGGAAGCGCCCGTCCCCCAAGGCGCGGACCACCCGCGCCTGCCTTTCGTCGTAGATCACCGCCGCCGTGGGCACGGTTAAGGCCCCTCGGCGCACCTCTCCAAGAATACGAGTCTCTACATACATGGAGCTGCGAACCCGGTCCAAGGGTGCGCTGAAAGAGAGCCGTACCCCGATATTCTGGGATGTGGGATTGATGGAGACAGCCCCCTGGTTTACCACTCCAGGCCACACACGGCCAGCTTCACCGGGGATGCTTATCTCTGCAGGCTGACCGTTCTGAATCCACCGGGCGTCCCGCTGGAAGGCATTGGCCAACACCGTGGCTCGCACTAGGCCACCGAGGGTAAAGATGGATTCCCCCTTATTCAGGTCGGCAGGACCGGCAATGGTTAGATTCATCACACGGCCAGCATGGGGGGCATGGTGCTTGATCACCTTTATCAGCTCCCGTTTGCGCTCCAGGCGCTGGATCAACTCCGCCGGTAGCCCCAGCGCCTGAAGACGGCGGCGCGACAACTCCAGTACCGATGCGGCGTCCTGTTCGGCAGTATCGCTGTCAGGGTTGCTGGAATCTCTGCCCTCAACCTGTGTCGTCGAGACCTCCGATTCTACCAACCGCTCCAGATGCCAGCGCTGGGCCGCCTCCAGTTCCTGGGAGGTGAAATCAAACAGGTGAGTCCCTTTTTCAACCCATTGTCCCGGTTCCACATTCAGGGCCACCACCTTTCCCGGAGTCAGTGCACGATAGCGGGTTTGCTGGCCGGCGCGAATCTGCTGCACGAATCCTGGCAACTCTATGCTGCGCACCAGATCGGTCCGTTCAACCAGGCCAAGCCGCACCCCAAGAGTGTTTATCACATATGGAGATAGCTGGACATCCTCATGCCGGCTCCGGGAGGAGGCCCTATCTGGATCAATGTCGGATTCGGAGGTCACCAGATCCATGCCGCAGATGGGGCATCTCGCCGGCTTGTCGGCACGGATCTCAGGGTGCATGGGGCATACATATCCCGACCCTGGGGTTGTGGTATGTATGTGGCGCGGTTCTTCTGCCGGAACCGATTGTTTGTCTTGGTTTCTGGGTTGGACATCCTCATGTTGATTCCGGGAGAGGGCGGTGCCCAGATCAACGTCTGGTTTGGAGGCCACCAGATCCATGCCGCAGATAGGACATCTGGCAGGCTCTCCGGCACGGATCTCAGGGTGCATGGGACATACATATCCCGACCCTGGGATCTGGGTATGTATATGGCGCGGTTCTTCTGCGGGGACCGATTGATTACCTCGGTCTTGGAGTAAAAACCCCGTCCCGAGCACCAGGCAAAATAGTGCCATCCAGGCCAATCCGTGGCCGACCCGTTGTCTTGATAGTCCTGCCACTAGTTGCGCAAGGGCTCACCGTTGGTGAAGAACGAATTGGCCCCCACCGTGTAGAAGGACATGGCGTGGGGGCTGGCGTTGCCCGCCTCAAGGTGGCGGGCACCGTTGGCCGGCCACAGCTTGCCCGTATCGCCAAAGTCGAAGTCGATACAACCCAAGGGGGAAGCGGGATCTTTGGAATTGAAGCTGGTATCGAGTTTCAAATTTGTCCCGCTGCGATTCCAACGCATCATGCAGAGAGTGTTATCTCCTACCGAACCGGTGCCGGGAAGTATGTTGGTACGGCCGCCCGGTATCCTCAGGGCCTCATGGACCTCGCCTAAACCGCCGGGGGGATGCTCACCGACGTTCGGTCCGCCGGGGGGATAGGCGTTGCCATCGAACTGCCAGGACTGCTCTAGCCCCAGGGCGGCCAGAAGCAGCCCCGCATCCTTGATGGCGAACTTGCGCAGGTCCACGAAGTAGTGGCTGGTGGCTATGTACTTGTCATTGCGGTCGTGCACCGTGAAGTGGGGGCCGCCGCGGCTGGTCTCGTTGTCCGGGTGATCGTCTGCGGTACCGACGATGCCGTCCTCCCCGTGACCGCTGTAGTCCACCAGGTCGATCTGATCGGGACAGTCTTTGGCACCGTTGTTGGGCCAGAAGATGCCATTGTGGTGATAATCTTTCCGATTCTTGTATTTCAGGCCGGAGGGGCCTACGGAGGTCTGCTGCCCCAGGGCGTTGATTGGACCGCTGTTGTCCCAAGCCGCGGCGGGGGCCGCAGCACACTTGACGTTATCTCCCGCGGCCAACAGGGCACGGATGTCCAACACCGCTACGCGACGGTCATGCTCCCCCACATAGTCCCGATCATGCAGGTTGTCGCCTGAGGTACGGATGCCGGAGACCGGCATAAAAATAAAGCTGTCATCCTGGGTTATGGTGAAGACTGAGGCACCGGTGGAGGGCCCAAAGTCGTAGACCAGTCTAAACTGCGGTTTGGCCACGGTGATATTCGGACTGTAGTACAGGGAGCCGCCGCTCATGGAGGCGACGAAGGCCCCCTTGTGTTCGGGCAGGCGGGTCATCCGCATGGCCATCAAGCCCTCGGGCTCCTCTGCGGTCTGGTTCATCTCCACCCGGGGGCCGTCTGGCACCTGGATCACCTGGTAGGGGCCGGCGGCGGGATTGCTCAAATCCCACAGGCGGATGGTGGTACCCTGGTTCATAGCCGATTGGGTCTGATCAGCGGCCATATCGGTCAGGGCCAGGGAGATTGGATCAGCGTAGTCAGAAGTCATTAGGATGCCTTTAGTCATGCCGATCAGAGAACCATCCTTGTCCGTGATGGTACCATTGAGACTCGCCCGTAGGCCGATACCGTGAGAGTGGGCCAGGGTTCCGGTATCGGGGGAGGCAGTATCGGCACCGATCTGGTTGTGTGGGCTCACCCCGGGGACACAGAGATTGAACACATCGAAGCCCAGGGCGGTGGGTACATCCTGGGGCGCGCACCCCCCGTTTTCGTCGACGCCACCGAAGCGGATTTGCAGGCGTGGCTGGAAGCGCTCCGGCCCTAACATATCGGTGCCGTTAGCATATGTCCCATGACCGAAAACCGGTTGCTGGGGTACGGCGGAATACTCACCCACCACGGAATCGGTGAAGGGATCGAACTCCTGCAGTCCTCCAGGAGTGGTCAACACTGGCGGCAGACTGGAGGCGACTGAGCCAGGGCCCGAGAATTGACCTCCAGCACCCATCATGGTGGCGAAGTAGTGGCCTGTGATGGGATTGTATTCCAGATCATCGATACCGCTCAGGATGGTGTCGCTACCACCGCTTACAGAGAGGCCGCAGAGGTTAGTAACGGTGTCGGCATGCAGGCCTTTGATGTTCTCCTGCACCGATCCTGGTGAGGGGCGGATATTCATGGGATCCGTAATATCACAGCCAAACAGATTGGCCGAGATGAGACCGCCATAATAACTGTAGACTCGGCCAGTCGCTGGATCCAGAGTGGGGAACACCGAATGGTGGTGGGGTTCGTTGAGGATCGAGGAGGGAGCGGGAACCACTTCGCCCAGGCCGTTAGTGCTGTGGAAGTAGTTGGGAAGCCCACCCAGGATGCCATCTTCTTCGACCATGCTCCCCAGAGCGGCAAGATCAGCCGGTGCATTTGGGTCGCTGCTGTTGGTCAGCGCGATATCCAGGGCATTGTCGATAAAATTCTCTGTGGTGCTAAGGAGATGTTGGCCATAAACTGCCGGCATCTCCGCCGTATTTACCACCTGTCCATAGCTAGGGGAGGACGGATCCGCATCCACCACCGCTAAGAAATCCGCATCTGGCAAGGTGCCAGGGGTTAGTCCAAGGATACCGTCCAGGGGGCTATGGTTGTTGCCATCTAACATCTGGTCCCCCAGCCAGACGATCAGAAACTTCTGGGGTTCTCCTGTAACTTTATCACGCCGCACCTTCTTGGAGTGATGACCCTTCTTGGAGTGATGATCCTTCTTGGAGTGATGATCCTTCTTGGAGTGATGCCCCTGCCCATTGTTGGAAATGGGATCCGGTTGGGATGAAAATGACTCTGAAAGAAACAACGTCCCTGCGAGCGCTAGAAGTGTACATCCTATTATTTTTATTTGCCGCCTCATCATTGGTCTCCACTATCGATTCTATTTATTGGGTAATCAAAACGCATATAGGGCAATAAGCCCGCACACGCCTTTAACACCTGACATGGTCCATATAGATTAAACGTACTCACTTTAAGGATATATTACAACGCCCTTCTTGGTCAATACAAAGCCTTGTCTAATATGAAATGAGTCTGAACTTGTGGCGTATTTCTAACATGAAATGAGTCTCAAATAGTCCAAATTGTTCATAATCACCCGATGAGAACGATTATGACGATAAAGAATTTAGACACGGTTGAGGCGCTTGAAGCCTTTCTTCAGGGCAACCAACCTGTCGCCTTTTCTATTTTGGGCAATAAAACTGAGCGCTACAATTTCATACGAAAAACGCTGGCAAAAATCGGCTACATGAACCTGTCGAAAAGAGACAAGGGTATCGTCATTCGATACCTGTTGAAAATGACCGAATACTCACGCCAGCAACTGACGCGACTGATTAAAAAATACACCAAAACAGGCAAAATCAACTGGACGCCTTGTCGCCACAATGGTTTT
>SWBX01003384.1_pt1 | contig 13096 bp, 12 predicted proteins | sample 4693051 | NCBI WGS metagenome assembly SWBX01 (sample SAMN10267272, study PRJNA491770) | bioreactor metagenome | isolation source: DHS bioreactor inoculated with marine | place: Japan: Omine Ridge, Nankai Trough | reverse complement strand
GGTAAATTTGTTGCAGATGCAGTCCATGGAAACACCACTCCCTATCGATTCCCCAATAACTACGGTATCGATCTGGAAGGTGGAGAGGAAGGCGGTTATGCCGTCAATCTGCCCAAAGGTAATCAGATGCTTGGTCTGACTTTCGGGAATATCCTGGACACACTTCAACTTCGCGTGGCTCTGACTGCCGCCGAAAACGAAGGTCTGTCGAAGACGGTTTCACACCCTCGTATCACTACGTTGAACAACGAAAAAGCGACGATTTCCAGTGGTGATCAGATCCCGTATTATACGAGTTCGGGTCTGGAAGGCGCTAATGTTACATTTAAGGCTGCAACGACCTCTCTGAATATTACACCGCATATCACAAATGACGGCTGGATCAATATGACCATTGCCGCCACACGGGATTTCCCAGGTGAAAATACTGAGGCCGGACCTGCCATCAAGACCAATCAGGCAAACACGAAAGTACTGGTTAAAGATGGTGATACAATGGTCATTGGCGGCTTAAATGAATCGCTTCACAGTCAGAATAATGAACGTATTCCCTGGCTTGGGAATATTCCTATTCTTGGCTGGTTGTTTAAGAATGATTCTAAAACATCATCTTTCGCTGATCTGCTCTTCTTCATTACTCCCAGAATTCTGGAAGAAGGCGAGCGGGACATTGTTAGTGAAACCTTTTAACCCACCGATCATCTTGGAAGTTGATTGGATGCGGAGGAATTCAGCTATGAAGAAATCATTGCTTTTGCTCTCCATGGTCATGCTCGGAATCCTGGTGTCGGTCGGGTTTTCTGGATGTGGTGATGCCGGGGGAGCTGCAAAAACCAAATCACCGGTAATGTTGGTTGTTACCTCAACTGGAGTGGCACAGTATAACAGTGATGTTATTTGTGATGATGGAAGTTTCATTGAAGATGAAATTGGTATCACAGCCACGGTAAAAGCTTTGGATCCTGATCCGACAGCGACCAGCCAGTACATGGATGTCATCATAACCGGCTACGAAATCAGTTACGATCGCAAAGATACAGGATGGGAAGTTCCCAAAACTTTTACGGGGAATTGTAATGTATATTGCGAACTTGATGCTGAAGTCGAGTTTGGTGTTCTCATTTGTCGTGTTGATCAAAAATGGCAGCCACCGCTTTCTTATCTCTGGCAGCTCGGATACGAACCTTCAACAGGGCTTGAAGTCATCCATACGAAATGCAACATAGTAATTTGGGGTCGAACCCTTGCAGGCGAGGAAGTCGTTTCTCAACCTGCATCTTTACTTGTAGATTTTGCCGATTGGGCATTATGTAAGGGTGATGATGATGAAGAATAAAGGCAGGAGAGGAGTTATATTATGAAGACGTTACGAAAATTTAACCTCCTGACTGTGATGCTATGTGTTCTTATCGGCATGGTGGGCTGCTGGTATGATCAAGATGAGGAAAACCATCCCTCAGATCCGGATCGCACCGGTGTTCAAGGATGGACGATGACCGTCTCGATCGTACCGAATACCGCACCGGCTAACGGAACCGCAACTATGGTCGTTGAAGCCAGGCTCTGGGATCTTGAAAACCAGAACCCCATTCCCAATCAGGAATTCTATCTTTCCATCTGGGAAGGCGGGCTTCCTGCTGATTCGGGTGAAGTGTCATTTGCTGATGGCGGTATTACGTATCAGATGTTCGGTGATGCCAATGGTATTGCCCGGGTTCCCATCTATGTGGGATATTTGAGCAGCAGAACGCCTGAGAAACAGTGTTACATCAGAGCTGAAACGATTTTGGAGCATGACAATAATGCGTTCAACATCTGGGATTTCAGCTATTTCAGATTGTATAATCCCTACTTTGATCGGGATGCATACAACGAAGATGGCACGGCTCCCACAGCATCTTTTATCTTTTTCCCCACGGAACCCAGAGTCAACGAAACGGTGACTTTCGATGCCAGTCTTTCTGCTGATGGCACCGATACTGAAACCGGTCTGCCGGCGTATGACGCCATTGTTGATTACAGGTGGTTCTTTGGCGACGGTACCTATGGTAACGGACGGGTTGTAACCCACAAATTTAACGCGGAAGGTTCTTACAATGTCGAACTCATTATCTATGATGATGAAGGTTTGCCGGGTACTGCCTCCGCTGGTGTTACTGTTGCGGGGTTCATGTAGGCTGAAGTAATCTGCTGAATATTTGATTCAGTGGCTCAATTAAGGTAATTAAAACCAGATGGACGATGGCGTTCATCTGGTTTTTTACATTCGGGAGAAACGGTTGTGGCATCTGACGAAAAGAAAATTCGAAAGCAGATATCAAAACAGGAAAAACAGTTTGCGAAATCACCTTCACCGCGACTGGTGATGTCGCTGATCACCAATTACAAGAAACTTGATGAAATGGTAAATGCGGTAAATGTCGCCCGGGAAGGGCTGATGAAGTGTGCCAACAGCAATATGATCAAAGTGGCATTGGCATCGATCCTGTGGGAATATGAAATTGATGAGAATGATGAGGCGTTAGGCTTGCTTGAAGATGTTTTAGGGAACAAACCGGACAATCTTGCCGCACAGAAATTATTGACGACAATTGAAACAACACGGACCGGCGAACTTCGAATTGTCGATATTGTAGATTTGAAGTCGTCCCATTCCGATATAGATGTTGATAAGGATTCCGTGAAACATGAGGGATCTGCAGAACCGTTTTCTGAAGATAAAGTGGATCAGGAAGGGTTTACAGATTCTTTGGATGTACCGGAAAATCAGATAGACGGGAAAAATGACCAAATCAGAGATGAAACACCCATGATCTCTGAGGAAGATCTCATTCCTGAAACTCTGAAACAGGACCCCTCGAAAATACCTGAACCTGATGAACCTTTTGAAGATTTTGTATTGCCTGGGGCTGAGGATGAAGAAGATTCAGTTTCCTCTGAGGAGGCAGGTGCTCCCGAAAACATTGCAGAGTCCGAGCTAGATGTCGAGGGTACCCCATCAGTCGAAGAAGAGTCCACTGTACCGGATATTCACCAGGATTATCTGGAATCAAAGGAAGAGGTTCCCGCAGAACGTGAAGAGTATGTCCAAGACGTGCCGGAAGATTCGGAGGCTGTCGGCAGTATCCTGGAAAAGGCTCGGCAGTGTCTGATGGAAAAAGATATTGAGCAGGGACTTGAGTTGTACCGTTCCATTCTGGAATTTGACCCGGAAAATTCAGAAGCACAGGAAGGGTTTCGGGTCGCTTATGCGCAGTCAATCAGTTCAGAAGAGACGGATGACGACAGCTATTCCGCCGATTATTACGATGCGGAACTGGGTGTTTTGCGCCGACAAATCAGAATTTTGGATGCACTACAGACGGCAGTGCAGAGAATTTACAGTAAATGAGTGATTTAAATGTAAAAACTCATATCCTTGTACTTCATGGTCCAAACCTCAATCATCTTGGTTCACGGGAGAAGGGTCATTATGGCGACCAGACCCTTGATACTTTGAATGAATTGCTTGAGACAACAGCACTGGATCTGGGGATTGAAATCGAAATTCGTCAATCGAATTACGAAGGCGATCTGGTTTCATGGATTCAGGACTCGACAGAAAAGTTTCATGGAATTATTCTCAATGCTGCAGGTTACACTCATTCGAGTGTATCCATTCGAGATGCGGTTATCCTGGTCAAAATCCCCGTGGTTGAGGTCCATCTTTCCAATATCCATGCCCGTGAATCGTTCCGGCATCGATCGCTGATTGCCCCGGTTTGTATGGGACAGATATCCGGATTCAAGGAACAGAGTTATATTCTTGGACTGAGAGCTCTTATATCCTTCATCCAGAACCAGGATAAAAAAAATTAAATACCGGACGCGTTTAAAGTATTTGCATAAAATAATATCTGATAATCATCTTGATGGTCTGATAATCACTCATCCAGCGGACGTCCGTTACTATTCAGGTTTTGAGGGCAGTTACGGCGGTCTTTTGATAACCGGTTATCGAGATCTGCTCATGACAGATTACACACATCTTGAAGATGCCGGTGATCAGGTAAAATCAGTAAAAATCAGATGTTTGAGGAGTTCGTTTTTCGAAGAAGCAGCACAGTTGGTCCTCAGACAGGGTTTAAAACGGATCGGTTTCGATCCGTATTCGACACGGATTCAGGATATTGAGATTCTGAAGCGGTTTTGTCCCCGGATGATTTCTGTTCCCGTTGCATTCGTGATTTCGTCACCCCGAAATATAAAGGATATCGAGGAGATAAAACTAATCCGGTCTGCTGCTGCATGTGTTGATCGGGCGCTGAACTCAGTGGTGGGGCATATGAAGGGTCGCATCCGGGAAATTGATGTGGCGGTTGCGCTGGATCATGAACTCAGGAAATCGGGAGCCGAAGCTACTGCATTTGATACAATGGTAGTCTCTGGTTCCCGAACATCACGGCCTCATACCAGGGCGTCACGAAAGGTGATCAATCGGGGTGATTTATTGATCATAGATCTTGGCGCCCGGGTTCAGGGGTATCATTCGGACTGCACCAGAACTTACATTATGGGATCGTCATCTGCTCGACAAAATAAAATTTACAGGGTAGTATTGCAGGCGCTGGAAACGGCCCTGGGAAAAGTAAAACCGGGGGTTTTATGCAAAGAGATTGATCAAGCGGCGCGCGATGTTATTGATCACTCAGACCTTGGTGTGTATTTTCGACATCCCATTGGTCATGGGTTGGGTTTGGAATTGCATGAGTCGCCCTTTATCGATCCTGAAAACACCGACGAGTTGAAACCAGGTATGGTTTTCACTCTGGAACCAGGAATTTACATTCCGGGTTGGGGTGGTGTTCGAATTGAGGAGATGATTCTTGTCACACGGACCGGTCATGAGATATTAACCGGGACTGACAGGGAGAGTCTGATAGGGTTTTGAACGTCCGGGAGGAAAGAAAATGATTGACGCATCATCGTTTCGAAGTGGATTGAAAATTGAGTATGAGGGTTATCCGTATGTCATTATTGATTGCCAACATGTTAAACCGGGAAAAGGTGTTGCATTCGTAAAGACACGAATGAAAAATCTCATTTCCGGCACCAATCTTGATGTAAATTTCAGATCAGGAGACCGGGTTGAAAAACCGGATTTGGAATCCCGGGATATGCAGTATATTTATAAGGATGATGAATTTTATTATTTCATGGATAACGATACGTACGACCAGAAACCGGTAACTGAGACACAATTAGGTGATAACAAAAAATTCATTAAAGAAAATGAAATGGTTACCGTGCTGTTTTATAAAGACGAACCTATTTCCATCGAATTACCGCCAAAAGTTGAATTAAAAATAATCAAATCAGATCCAGGTGTTCGCGGTGATACGGCTCAGGGTGCAACCAAACCAGCGGAAATGGAAACAGGTGCAGTGGTAATGGTTCCGCTTTTTGTGGAGGAAGGGGAAATCATCAGAATTGATACTCGGACAGGTGAATACCTGGAAAGAGTCCGATCGTAAGATGGGAGAACGAGAAATGGAAATAAAAGAAATAAAGCAATTGGCTGCAATCCTCAAGAAAGAGGGTTTGGAAGAGCTTGAATGGCAGGAAGGTGAATTTTATCTGCGATTAAAACGTGAAACAGCGGCTGTTTTTTCGGGACCGGACCAGTACCAGGTTGTGACGCAGCCCCAGGTGGTCTCTCCCGTTGCAGTAACTGAATCAAAAAGTGCCGAAACCCCATCAGATGGACCGGCTGCTGGAAATCGCATAATAACTTCACCGATTGTGGGCACCTTCTATTCCGCACCATCTCCAAAAGCAGATCCCTATGCACGCGAAGGCGAGCGCGTTTCATCCGGACAGGTGCTGTGTATCATTGAAGCCATGAAACTGATGAATGAGCTTGAAGCGGAGTATCCGTGTGAAATCGTAAAAATCCTTGTGGAAAACGCCCAACCTGTTGAGTATGGTGAGGCACTTTTCGAAGTGAAACCCACCTAGATCTGATTGTGGACTGATGTTTAAAAAAGTACTGATAGCGAACCGAAGTGAGATCGCTCTGAGAGTTGTGCGTGCCTGCCGGGAGTTAGGTATTAAATCAGTTGCAGTATATTCTCAGGCGGATACAGAATCATTACATGTTCGATTTGCAGATGAAGCGATTTGTATTGGTCCCCCGGATAGTGGAAGAAGTTATCTGAATATACCCAATATAATTACTGCCGCAATTATTTCCGGAGCCGATGCTATCCATCCCGGTTATGGATTTCTGGCAGAAAATGCCTATTTTGCTGATATTTGTGCGGAATGCGACATAAAATTTATCGGCCCAAGCTCCAATATTATTCGATTAATGGGAGCGAAAAACATGGCCCGGATTACCATGAAAGCAGCCGGCGTGAGCACGGTTCCCGGAACGGAACAACGATTCTCATCTGACGATGAGTTACGCCGGGAAGCAGATAGTATCGGGTATCCGCTGATCATCAAAGCCTCTGCCGGTGGTGGCGGAAAGGGAATGCGCGTGGTTGAGAGCCCGTCTTTCCTGACCCGTGCGTATCGCCAGGCATCTTCTGAAGCCGCCAGCGCATTTGGGAATGATCATGTTTACATCGAACGCTATCTCACCGATGTACGCCATGTGGAATTCCAGATTCTGGCCGATGAGAAGGGAAATACCATCCATCTGGGGGAACGGGATTGTTCCATTCAGAGGCGCCACCAGAAACTCATTGAAGAATCACCTTGTCCCATTATGACTCCGGAACTCCGTAAAGAGATGGGGGATACCGCCATAAAAGCCGCAAAAGCGGTGGCTTACGAAAATGCTGGTACCGTGGAATTTTTGTTGACGCCGTCGGGAAAATTTTTCTTTATGGAGATGAATACACGGATTCAGGTAGAGCATCCCATCACGGAGGAGATCAGCGGAGTCAATCTGGTTAAGGAACAGATCCGAGTGGCGGCGGGTGAAGAGTTGCAGAGAAAAGAATCGCTGCAGCGATGTTACGGTCATGCCATTGAATGTCGGATCAATGCTGAAGATCCCATCAATTTTATGCCGAAACCCGGAACCATCGAGACGTGTAACATCCCAGGCGGGTTGGGGGTTCGGGTAGATACCTGTATTTATCCTGGGTACCGGGTTCAGCCGTTTTATGATTCCATGTTGGCTAAATTAATCTCTCATGGCGAATCCCGGGAAGAGGCGATCGTACGTATGGATCGGGCATTGGATGAATTTGTAATCGAGGGCATTCCCACGACACTGGATTTTCATAAATGGCTTATTCGAGATCCAGGCTTTAAAAGCGGAAATTTCAATACCAGTTATCTTCTGGGCAAGGATCGAAGACAGATCTGATTGTTACAAGGATAATCGGTCAGGAGCAGCGTCTTGGAAACACTGATATTCACACCTACGTGGAATGAATCAGAGAATATTGAAGCGCTCATTCGGGAGATAATGGAACTACTTCCGGAAGCGCATCTCTTGATTGTCGATGATTTTTCACCGGACGGGACCGGGGATATTGCCGAATCGCTTAAGGACGAATTTGACCGCCTTCATGTTTTGCACCGGAAAGGTCCCCGGGGTAGAGGTTGGGCAGGTATCGCAGCCTATACCTGGGCGCTGGATCAGGGCGCTCAGAAAATTGTGGAGATGGATGCGGATTTTTCCCATCAACCACGCTATTTACCTGTTCTGCTTGCGAAACTGAACGAGGCCGACATGGTGGTTGGTTCCCGGTACATTGCTGGTGGTGAAGATCAACGGCCTGGATTGCATCGCCGATTTATCAGCCGTCTGGCTAATCGGTATCAGCAGATAATGTTCGGGACATCTTTAAGAGATTGCACATCCGGTTACAGAGCTTATGGTAATCATGTTCTGGACACTATCGGCATCAGAGATCTTGATACATGGGGGCCTGCAATTCTTTCCGATGTTTTATATCGAGTGATCCAACAGAAGTATAAAATCGTTGAAGTGCCCATTAAATTTCCTGATCGGGAATTGGGTGAATCAACGCTGTCATTGAAAATTCTATTTGAGGGAATCTTTAATGTTTTGCGGTTGCGTTTGAAAGGATCACCGGTAAAACGGTATCAGTGATTTCAGATCCAATTGATCAGAATTTTGTTCCTCACCGATTTTGCCCCTGGCCATCCGGAAAGCCAGAATACCAAAAATTGCGGCTGCCGGAATGACTTTTATACCGTGATAAAGAAACAGTTCAAAAATAGACCAGTTGATTTGAGGCATGGGTAGAGATGGATCATTCAAAAAGATATACGGTGTAGGCAGTGCGAAGAAAATACCTGGAATCAGCCATTTCCAGGAACGATCGTGTAGGGTAAGCAGTGTTACTGCCGGCAACATCATCACATAATGATGTTCCCAGACATACTGGTAGGATAAGAAGTAAACTGACGTCCAGAGAGCAATACCATAAATAAAATTGATACGGCGGGGAAGAAGAGTCACCAGACCGGCGCAACTGAGGATTATCAGACTCCAGATCTTTAGAGCGTTTCCCAGCCATGGGGAATGGGGTGTCAATTTCTGCACCAAAGTGCCGGCAAATGCCCATAAACCCATGCTGTTTGGTCCCAAAGCTATAAATTTGTGATGAAAATATGAAGAAAACTCAGCAAAACTACCAGGAACAACCATAAAATAGGGCAACGACAGTATCAGTACCAGGCTGAATAATATGAGGAGGGGGTTGAACCGTTTGAATTTCACCCAGAGAGGCAGGAAGATCAGAGTGTTAAGTTTCCAAAGTACCGAGAAAATATACCCGGTGTCACGGCTGCGAGTCCACCGAATGATATGAAAATATCCCATAAGATGCAGCAGGGTGACTGTCACCATTGATTGTTGCCCGATGTGCAGCTCGACATAAAATGGTGAATAAGCCAGCCATAATCCAGTCACCAGAATTTTCAGGTATCGGGGTGCTTCATACTTTGAGATCAGAAAAATGTTAAACAACAACAGCAGTTCAACACAAAGTAGCCAGATCCAGTATGAAGTCCATGGCCGGGCCATAGACAAGACATACCCGTAAGTATACGCGTACGCCGGCAGATATCTGAATCCTGAGAAATACGGAACCACCAGAAATTCATTCCCGTATCGATGTTCACGGACACCATAGTAGACAGACATACCATGGGAAAAATTGTATCCCGACTGGTAAATGGAAAAGAAATCAAGTCCTCTGGGAACACGATCCGTATCATGGAACCAGTTATCCCAGATGCCTTTGTATTCTTCCTTTTCCTGAGGGTGCGTTCGCGACCCCTCCAGGTGCACATCATGTTCCAACTGAAAGGGTTCACTGAGGAGTGACCCGAGAAAGTGATATGGATGAGAATTGACACTGTTAGAAGGCACCAACAAAGATAACGAACTAAAGTGCTCTGAGATTCATGGGATGTAGGAACTGTTTTCATTCAACCTATAAAAAATGTGGATTAATATCATGAATATGCAACTGGAGATATTCCCGCCCATTCCAGACATTGATCTCCGGCGTTGCCACAATATCCAACACATCAGCACGGCGGATGCGATCATAGAACTGACCAAAATTAAAGGCAATGGCATCCATATGCTTTCGCCCATCCGTTAAAACCAATTTCAGGTGATTACCGTCATTTCCAACAGATCGAGGTGGGTATTTTGTGCGAAGTTGTTTAAAAAGAATGACTGGTTTGGGATTTCCCAGTCCGAAGGGAGCCAATCGATTCATTGATTTTATTGTCTCAAAACTGATATCTCGCAATCGGATTTCTGTATCGATATTTGTTTTTGGAATTAGATCCTCCGGGGTCAGGTGTTGGTGAGCTACCCGAATGCAGGCTTGGCGGAATGCCTCAATTTTTTCAGGAAGAATCTGGAATCCGGCAGCGATCTGATGACCGCCAAACTCGATGAGATGCTCATCAATTTCACTCAGACAGTCAAACAGGCTGAAACTGGGAATACTTCTGCCGGAACCCTTGCCGACACCATTTTTAACTGAGATGACGCAAGTCGGCCGAAAGTGTCTATCAGTGATTTTCGAGGCGACAATTCCAATGACACCTTCATGCCAACCCTCACCGTGAGCTACAATAAACGGTTCTTCATTGAGATCCATGGACGCGACCTGATCTTCAACCCGATGCAGAATTTCTTCCTCAATGGTCTGCCGTTTCTGATTCTGGGAATTCAGCTGATTAGCCAGAACTTCCGCAGTCTCCGGATCGGTGGTCAACAGAAGTTCAAGAGCCTGTTCCGGAGACCCAAGTCGGCCCACGGCGTTCAGACGGGGACCCAGTTGATATCCGATGGCAAACGGATCCAGTCTACGTCCGTGAACAACACCGCTGACCTTCATGAGTGCTTTTAATCCTTCCTGGGACGTATGGGTCAGGGACTCCAGACCAAAATGCACCAGGATGCGGTTTTCACCCATTAAATTTGCCACATCAGCCACGGTTCCAAGAGCAACAAGCTCCAGGAGACTGGAAAGAGGAAACTGAAGAAGTCCTTTCTTAATAAGCGCTTGTACCAGTTTGAATGCAACCCCGATCCCAGCCAGATTGGCTTCGGGATAGGTGCTGTCCAGCCGTTTAGGATTCAGAATGGCATAAGCTGCCGGTAATGGTCCGTTGGGCTCATGATGATCTGTGATTATGACATCCATCCCAAGTTCATTGGCCTGATTCACCGCATTGGTCGCAGTGATTCCGCAATCAACTGTAATGAGCAGTTTGGCATTGCACTCTTGAGCAAACTCAATGGAAGTATCATGAAAACCATACCCGTCGTTCATGCGATTGGGCAGATAGGTGAAAACTTCTGCACCCAGAGCCGACAGACTGCGTTTCATAATTGTAGCCGATGTGATGCCGTCAACATCATAATCACCGCACACAAGGATACGTTCCTGTTGGAGAAGTGCCTGTCTAATACGTTCAACAGCTCGATCCATGTCATTTAACAGAAAAGGGTCATGCAAATCTGAGAGTGAAGGGTACAGAAATAAACGGGCGGCCTCAACCTCCTGAATACCTCGCTGCACAAGAATCGCTGCCACGAAGTCCGGAACTTCAAGGGTATCTGCTATGGTATCGACCCGTCTTTTCTCAGCTGCGTTATACTGCCATATCGTCTTTGGTAATCGTGAAATTTGCAATTGATCTCCTCTTCATATCCAAGAAAAGATACCTCAAAATCTAATGGTTGTCAATATTTAGGAGATATGAACTTAGTTGTATATGGTAATAATCAATTAGCTGAAATGTTTTGAAAAAACTGATTGAACCGGGCGGTTACGATGGACCAGGTATAGTTGTGTTCAATGTACTTTTTGCCGTTGAGTCCCATAATTTTACGAAGATCCCTTCTTGTTTCCAAGAGATCCAGCATTTCAATGAACTCCGTCAAAGAAGCATATACCAACCCGGCATTGGATAATGTGCAGTGATCTTTCAAAACATTACTTCGGTTGTTTGCCAGTACTGGTTTCCCCATTTTCAGAGCCTGTAGAAGCAATATTGATAAACTCTCAAAGGGAGAAGGCACACATATGACATCTGCAGCTTGAAGAGCCGGTACTATATCCTCATCAGGTATAAATCCAAGAAACCTCAAGTGATTGGTTTCTGGATGATTAAGTCGATTACGGCCGGCAAACACCAATGTGGATTCCGCATTTTTCTCTTGGCGGTATTTTTCGTGAAACTCGACAAGTTCTTCACAACCTTTTCCCGGTTCCACTCGACCGATATACAGCAATAATGGGGGTTTCAATTGATATTTATTAAGAAATCCGACGGAACTGGACTCAGATATCGGTAGATCGATTCCCGTACCCAGAAGAGTTTGAGGTTTTTGACTGACTTCATAGGTGGATTGGACAAATCGGCTTTCTGCCGGGGTCAGGTAAAGCAAGCCGGCTACACGGCGATACATCTCGTGAAATATCTGAAAATGAGCAACGGGTTCATCATGTGCAGTGGGTATCAGATACGAGCGATCGGGAGCGATAGCAGATCCGGTGACGGAGGGATGATACAAGTAAGTAAAGAAAACCAGAGCCTGGTAGTGATGATGATTTTCTTCTATGTAATCCAGAAGTTGAGAGGATACGGGTCCCTGCGCATTGAGCCAATTGATCTGTGCTTCCCGGGTTGGTTGTGTTGTCAAAAGTTCTGCAGTCTGTCGATTGAATGTGTCCATCCTTCGAGTTCGATCCACGGGGAATCTGTGTACTGGAATTCCGTTTATGATTTCCAGGCCTTCGGAATAAGCGTTTTCCCATGTTCCGTAATCTTTTGCACAGGTGGTCAGGATCTCAATATCATGATATTCGATCAGGGTTTCCGCCAGCCAGCGGCAGTAGAGTTCAGCACCTCCATCCACATCCATGCCATAGCGTTGAACTATAAAAAGAAACCGTTTCCCGTGATGAGTATCTGACTTATTCACATTAAAACCAATTTTCCCAGCAGTACTCCCTGACGATATGTGGGATAGGCAGAATCCATCACGGGCAGGCGTTTCCCTGACTGAGAATAAAGACCGACCAGGAGTTGATACTTTCCCGGACCGCAATTTTCAGGTATGGGAATCTCCAGATCCTGCCTGGAAATCCCCTGAACGCCTGATTCAAGGAGCAGATCAGCATCAATTTGAAATGCCTGTTTTCCCTTTCCCGCTCTTCTGGTAAGTTCTTGAAAGGGAAGAGAAATTTTAGTCATGTTACCAACATCTTTGAACGCATGGCAGAAGACACGGATCAACTCATCCGGGAGTTTGAGACATTCCCAGAAGAGTGAAATGGGGAGAATGGTGTCATCCTGTCTACCGGTTTCGGGAATCTCGAAATTGCGCAGATTTATTTGTCCCTGGAATTTCACGGGGTGTTTGGCGGCGATCAGCCGGGCCCCGTAAAATTTGATGGTCAGTTTTCTGGGATCTCGTTCCCCCGGAACGGTTTCTACCGGTCTCCACGGATTGCCTGAAATCTGGATCTGGTGCAGTTTTTTCTGGGTGGGTTCAAGAGGAAGATAGACCGTCTTTTTTTCACCGAATGTAAAT
>SWBX01003522.1_pt1 | contig 13131 bp, 11 predicted proteins | sample 4693051 | NCBI WGS metagenome assembly SWBX01 (sample SAMN10267272, study PRJNA491770) | bioreactor metagenome | isolation source: DHS bioreactor inoculated with marine | place: Japan: Omine Ridge, Nankai Trough | reverse complement strand
CTGTGACAAGAAGTTACATAATGAATTGCTATACGCTACCCCTTCCGTTTGGGGTAATCCTACTATGATATGCGCTGGCGGTAACGCCGGGGTGTAGTGCTCATAGGACAATATGGAGAAATTTGAAAGACTAATTTAAATAATCTGTTAGGATAAGAACGCTATGAAGAAAACGAAAGTTGAACCATTGTAAGAGTCGTGAACCCCGATAAGTGAAAATAGTCTGAATACACTTAAACCAAAAGGTACGGAATCAGACCATAATGACTGTCGTTACATTATGGGAAACGGACAAATGATCCCCGGCTTAAAGATGGCTTCTAAGGCATTCACAATTATTCATTATGTAGAACTTGGTAAGCCCCATGAGCTCCCAACATCTGGGTAGGGACTCCGCAAGGAGCGACGATGGTTCAGAGGGTAGCGGAAACGGTAATAAGCGAATGCCAGTCTGTAATGGACTGGATAGAGGTTCAGACTTTGCCTCAACCTGAAAAGGTGCAGACTTACCAATGGTGTTTCATTGTATGAACGGAGGCAAAACTGTGGATGTAAGTAATTCAACTACGCCGAAAAGCGAGAGACTTACAGATATAAGACCTAAAACCCAATGGAAGAATATCGATTGGAAAAAGGTCATTAAAAGTATCAACAGGCTGCAAACCAGAATTACAAAAGCAGTTTTAGAAGGAAAATGGCATTTGGTAAAGAGACTACAATATTTAATAACTCATTCGTTCTATGCAAAATTGTTAGCTGTGAGAACGATATGTCAGAATAAGGGTAAAAGAACAGCAGGAATTGATGGTGAAAAGTGGTTAACATCCAAAACTAAAATGAATGCTGCTCTTAGTTTATCTGACAAGAAGTATAAAGCAAAGCCCTTGAAAAGAGTCTTTATTGAGAAGCCTGGTAAGAAGAAGAAACGACCGTTAGGTATCCCAACTATGTATGACAGGGCCATGCAGGCATTATATGCATTTGCATTGGGACCTGTTGCAGAAGCAACAGCCGATATTGCTTCCTTTGGCTTCAGGAAATACCGAAGCGCACAGGATGCATGCGAGCAAGCTTTCATCTGCTTGAGCAGGAGAGATTCTGCTCAATGGATACTAGAAGGAGATATCAAAGGCTGCTTCGATAATATCAACCATGAATGGCTACTGGACAACATTCTGATGGATAGGTCGATATTGACACAATTCCTTAAAGCAGGTTTTGTATATAACCATCATCTGAATCCTACTAAAGCAGGCACTCCACAGGGTGGTATCATATCGCCAATCCTGGCGAATATGACTTTAGACGGAATTGAACACGAAATTGCATCTAAGTTTTACCCTGGAAAAAGTGGGAAGAGCCGCAATCCCAAAAAAGTGAATTTTACGCGATATGCGGACGATTTTATTGTGACTGCTGATTCAGAGGAGACTGCTAAGGAAATTATGGAATTAATCGAACTGTTCCTGAAAGAAAGAGGTCTGGAATTATCAGAAGAGAAAACTCTGATAACTCATATAGACAAGGGGTTTGACTTTTTAGGTTGGAATTTTCGAAAATACAATGGGAAACTTCTCATTAAGCCATCCAAGAAGTCTATTGATAGTGTTACACGAAAAATAAGTGACACAATCAAAGGTGGAAAGACATGGACACAGGAGAATATCATTGGTGCTCTGAATCCCATTATTACTGGATGGACAAATTACCATCAATCAGTGGTTTCCAAGGACATATTCTCTAAACTTGATTATAGGGTGTGGAATATGCTCTGGAGATGGGCAAAAAGGAGACATCCCAAAAAGCCCAGGTTCTGGATTGCAAAGAAATATTGGCATAGTGAAGGGACACGGAATTGGGTATTTTCTACAGAAAACACCAAGATAAAACTCTTCTCAGATACAAAGATTGTAAGACATACATGTCTTAAACTAAATATGAATCCCTATCTTGATAAAGAATATTTCGATGTGCGGAGATATAAACGGCGTGCTCGGAGAATAGCTGGCAAGCCTAAAACGTCTGGAGTTAAAATGAACAATTGTTCATTTTGCATGAATAGTGTAGTCTCAAAATCGTAATTTCATTGAATTGTAAACTGCTGCCCAATACAAAAAGGGTTATGAGAGGCTTGAGCCGGATGTAGTGAAAGTTACAAGTCCGGTTCTTAGAAGAGGGAGAGCGAGTAATCGCTCTTTCTTATTCGGCTAAGATGAACCAAGTATGCCATACCGAAGTCCATCTTGATGAAATTGTCCAATCATGTGTGCCGAACCAAAACTTTGAAATATCGTATCTGCCAAGATAGAGCAGGATGGAAGCATAGCATGATTTCTGGAGAACTCATTGAACAGCCAGATGAAGCAAGCATAAAGGCATCTGCACTCATCGCAGCTACACTGGCATCATTCCTTACTCCTTTCATGGGCTCATCAGTGGTTATTGCGCTCAAGTACATTGACATCGAATTTGCTGTTGATGCTGTGTTGCTGAGCTGGATTGTGACCTCGTATTTACTGGCCGCTGCAGTGTTCCTGGTTCCATTCGGGAGAATTGCAGATATCTATGGAAGGAGAAAAATATTCATATATGGGATCGTGATATTCACAGTCTCTTCTTTCCTCTGTGCAATTTCACCTTCGGTTATTGTACTCATCATATTCAGGATATTGCAGGGAATGGGAAGTGCAATGATCTTTGGGACTGCTGTGGCTATAGTTACGTCAGTATTTCCGGTTGGAGAGCGGGGGCGGGCCCTGGGAATAAATGTGGCAGCAGTCTATCTGGGACTTACCCTCGGTCCTTTTTTGGGCGGCTTCCTTACACAGCATTTAGGGTGGCGAAGTATCTTCCTGATAAATGTACCTCTCGGCATAATAGTGATATTCTTCACCATCTGGAAAATGAAGGGGGAATGGGCAGATGCAAAAGGAGAAAGTTTTGACCTTAGAGGTTCGATCATTTACGGAATTGTACTGGTATCTATAATGTACGGTCTTTCCCTGCTGCCCAATATCCTGGGTGCCTGGCTGATATTTATCGGTATTGCAGGGATATTTCTGTTTATTTACTGGGAAAAGAAAGTGGAGCATCCTATAGTGAATATGAACATTTTCAGCAATAACAGGACCTTTGCCTTCTCCAATCTGGCGGCTCTTATCCATTATTCTGCTACTTTTGCGGTCTCGTTCCTTTTGAGCCTTTATCTGCAATACATTAAAGGACTGCCCCCCCAAAGTGCGGGTTTAGTGCTGGTGGCGCAGCCTTTTGTGATGACTGTTCTCTCACCCATGGCAGGCAAGCTCTCAGACAGGGTCGAGCCTCGAGTAGTGGCTTCAATAGGGATGGTCGTGATGACAATAGGGCTGTTCCTTTTCTCCTTACTGGATAATGAAACGACCTTGACATTTATTGTACTCAATCTGATATTACTTGGCTTTGGTTATGCTATGTTCTCATCACCCAATACCAATGCTATCATGACCAGTGTGGATAAAAGATATTATGGAATTGCTTCCGGAACAATGGGTACGATGCGGCTGGTGGGGCAGATGCTGAGTATGGGAATTGCCATGTTATTATTTACAGTATTTATAGGCAGGACCCAGATCACACCAGAATATTATTCTCCTTTTGTTGAAAGTGTAAAGGCTGCTTTCATGATCTTTTCGGTTCTGTGTTTTGCCGGGATATTTGCATCCATGGCACGGGGTAAGGTTCATTAAACACCGATTTTCGTCAAGTGTTTATGTCTCATAATTGAACCCTGGTCAGGATATCCAATCAAAGCGAAGTCTTTTATTGCCTAACCAGGGTATAGTACATGATTTCTGATAAACATCATTAGATTTGAAAATGGGTGTTGTTGCCTTCTTCTTCATTTTGATTATTAGGATACAAAATAAGAGATTTTTATTATTTTCCTGGAACGGTTTATAGCCACAGAGTGCACAGAGAGCACAGAGTAAACAATAACGCTCTGTGTGCCTATGTGTTCTCTGTGGTTGATCTTCTTTGCCATGATCCATTAATTTACTTAATCAGAATAAATTAAAAAGTCTCCAAAAGAAAAACAATTGGTTTTTACAGGCGGATTTATTGGTGTCCGGATAATTGTCGGACAGCCTCTATACAGTCTTAAGCCCACAGGATAATGCCTATACTTAACCGTTCTAAACGAGTTTTGCCCGTGCTGACTCAAGTGCCCCCTTGCCAGCGATCTCTTCAGCAAACCTGTCTGCCATCAGTTCAATTTCTTGTCCTGGTCGGAATTTTGTGAAAGTCATCAGTGAGAGTTGCCGCAAGATCGGGGTCTTGTTGTTGTGGCGCAGATGCCATGCTTCATGGGCGAGTACGGCTTTTAGTTCCTGTTCGTCGAATATCTCAAGCATGCCGATCGATATAAATATCGCTTTTCCTGATGCGAACGCTTTTGGTATCGCTAAATCAAAATAATACACCTGTGAATCTTCAGAAAGCGCATTTACAAAATCATCTGCCCAATCAACGATATCTGAAATTGGTTTTGCATTGTGGTGTCTGATAAGTATCCTGTAATATGATCCCTGCAAAAACAACATGATTCCTGTTGAGATTAACACGTATGCAAGATAAACCTCAATTGTCAGCATGCGGCCGCATTCCATTGTAGAAAAGGTTGCGGCTATTGCGCCAAGCATTGAAGTTTGCGCACCTGCAAATGAACTGACCCGTTGGATCGGGATTTTGGTTTTTAGATAAAATGCGAAAAGCAATAAAGATGCAACTACCAATAACGTTATCAACGGTAAAAGGTCTGAATTATTAACGCATTCAGCGTAACATATAATCTCATCTGCTATGGATGTCATATTTTTCTACGTGCCAATGATCACTTGTCATTTTTATATTTGGAGAAGTTTTCAATCGCAACTGCGCCAAAAGTGTCAACAAGACTGTCAAGTATGCGAGTTGTGATCGCATTTGCAGCATTGTCAGCAGTTGTGGTTGCTGAGTATACATATCGGACACGCTTCCCCTGATTCTCCACCCTCCGCTGCGCAAAGTCGGCTTTTACAAGTCGATCCAGAGTACCGGCTACGCTGGACAAAGGGATACCAGTCATTTTTGTAATCTCAGCCGTCATCATCTCATTGTTTTCCCATAGCACCCCCATTATCTGTGCTTCAATGGGACTGAAGAATTTAGTCAATCCTTCATTTGAAATGTTTATTCGATCTACCTTAACCACACTTTACAATTGATGTAAACTGATATAAATCTTGCGCGTATTATACAATTAATTGCATCGGATTAGTTTACACCAAGCGTAAAGTTAATATAACTTTACACCAGGTGTATAGTCGTGAGATTACACTCAATTGTTTTGAAAGATATATTTCGTAGAAGAACAAAACTCCTGGTTGGCGTGCTGGGTGTCGTCATTGCCGCTTCTGCGGTCGTTGCAGTAATAACTACATTCACTGCGGCAACTGATAGCCTTTATGATGAGTCCGGTAAATTCGGTGCTAATATCATAATAAGACCGCAAACAAATTCGATCCCCCTTATTGAGGGATCTACAACGGTCGGGTCAATTTCGACAGGTGAGAATTACATTGATGAATCAAAATTACCAAAAATCTATACTATTGAAAATAGTGCAAATCTTGCCGTTGTGTCACCGCGATTGTACGGTATCGCGAATATCGGGATTTCGTCTTCCTCACCTGTTATTTTAATGGGTGTTGACCCGAAAGAAGAACCGAAAATAAAAGCATGGTGGAAGTTGGATGGCAGATGGATCTCTGCCGAAGATGGTGAAAGAACGGAAGTTATGCTTGGTTCTGATATTGCAAAACCACTGGGGCTTGTTACCGGTTCTACAATAACGCTTACAAATGGGAACAATTCGGTTGATGGCGATGTGGTTGCCGTGATCGAAACAACCGGAGGTTCAGAAGATGGATATATTATTACATCACTAAAAGCTGCACAATACCTGTTCGACAATGAAGGGAAAATAAGCAGCATTGAGGTGCGTGCACTTTGTAATGACTGTCCAGTTGAGGAGATGAGTCGCCAGATCGAAGCTGCTCTTCCGAACGTGGAGGCACGGGCTATGAGTCAGATCGTGCTAAGTGAGATGGCATTGATCAAACGTACCCAATCATCTGCAATGGCAGTTTCTATTATTACTCTGCTTGTTAGTGCTCTTACGGTTGCTTCTACAATGCTTGCATCAGTCAACGAAAAATTGAAAGAGATCGGTATTATGCGAGCTGTTGGAGCAAGTGATATACAGATCGTATCTATGCTGCTTTTTGAAGGTGCGATAATCGGTGCGATCGGAGGAAGTGTTGGGTTTGTGCTGGGAACACTTGTTTCGTTTGTTGCAGCTCCCTTGTTGCTTTCAGTCACTCCGTCGCCGATATGGATACTGCTGCCTGCTGCAGCAGGAGTTTCAATTACTGTTGGAATGGTGGCATCCGTGATACCAGCAAAGCGTGCAGTTAGTATTGACCCTGCGGAGGTGCTTCGAAGTGTCTGATAATGGAAATAATACAGTTGATATTGAGCTGAAAAATGTTTCAAAATCATACCGGATAGGGTCAAGTGAGGTTGAAGTCCTGCACGGGATCAACCATTTGATAATGGGTGGTGAGTTTGTGTCGATCATGGGACCTTCGGGTTCAGGAAAAACAACACTCATGAACCTGATAGGAATGCTTGACCACCCAAGTAGCGGGAGTATTCTGCTGGATGGTGTTGATATCACTAAGAAATCCCAGAAAGAACTGGTGAATTTCAGGCGCAGGACTGCGGGTTTCGTGTTCCAGCAGTTCCATCTGATCCCATCGCTTACGGCTTACGAGAATGTTGCTCTTCCACTTGTGTTTGCAGGTGATGGGGAGCAGGACAGTGTGGCGGAAGCAATGGAGCGTGTGGGATTGTCTCACAGGATCGGGCATAAGCCCAATGAACTTAGCGGAGGTGAGCAGCAGCGTGTCGCGATCGCGCGTGCATTGGTTATGAAGCCAAAAATACTGCTTGCAGATGAGCCGACTGGTGCACTGGATGGCAAGACCGGGGAGATGATACTCTCTATTTTGAAGTCTCTGGCAGGTGAGATGACTGTTGTGATGGTTACTCATAATAGTGGACTTGGTGCACAGTCTGATAGGGTTATTAATTTACTTGATGGAAAGATCATTGAATAAAAGGAAGGATTAATATGAATTTAAAAAATGTAAGATCAATTGGAATGGGAATGGTGTTGCTGCTTGTTGCATCATTTGTGCTTGGATGTATCGGAGGGGATTCCGGTACGGCATCGGCTGGTCCGATAGAAGCTACGTGGATAACCGCAGATGTAAATGGGGATGTTGTATCGATCCCTGCTGCTGTTGTTAATGATAATACAAATGTTCATTTCAAGGTGAACACCAACACTGAACTTGGTGAGATCGCTGTGATGGCGTTCGTGCTCGGGGATGAGATCGTTATACGGTCAAATGTCTGTCCTCCATGTGGCTCGATAGGATTCACATTGGATGATGGGGTTTTGGTCTGTGATTCCTGTAGTACAACGTTTGATGCAGAAACAGGAAATGGCATACTGGGTGCATGTGTGGATTATCCCAAAGAGAATGTTCCTTACACCGAATCCGGCGGGATACTTTTGATGAATGTTAATGATATCATGACAGCACACCAGAATACGGTTATCAGGGGATAGATGGCAGCATTGCTGCCATTCTTTTCTCTATTAGTTTTTTCTAACCTTTTTTTACTTTTCAACAAATTTTGCAGGCGGCTTTTATTTTCCATTTTACATTGATTGTTGAATACATGATGTATTCATATCCTCTTCAAATTAAATGGTGACCGGGCATCCACGTCTGCAGACCATTCGTGCGATCTGTGCACATTCGTACTCATTCGTGATCTAATGGTGCTGATTTTCATCACGAATGAATGAATGAACGAATGGCATGAACTTTGGTCAGCATAGATAAATGCATTTTACCATTACTTTTAAAATGGATACACATATTTTAAAAGGTAATACTCATTATGATTTTTTTGTTATTTATCTTTGTTCATATTTATTGTTGGTTACATAATTATTAGACAGCCTCTATAGTTACTGGGATAAACCAAAACAGCGCATCAATAATAAATAAACTTGACTATAAATAGAAAAGATTAAATACTAGGTAGATATATTTAATGATTAAGGTGAGTCACAGTAGAATAGCCTGACAATAATATTGTGAAGGAGAATCAACATGAAAGAACAACAATCACTCAACCTTGATGAATGTAAAGAACTTGGAAAATTGGAAATGACAAAAGAAGTTGTATATACACTAAATGGCATGGGGTTATTAGCTTTTTTTGTGTTTGGATTTTTTTTCACTTCACTATATACACTATTTACCGGGAACATTGGCTTTAATTACACGAGAGGAACAATTCTCATTTCAGTAGCTCTCTTCATTGGTACACTGGTACTGCACGAACTCATCCATGGCGTATTCATGTCAAAATACGGTGGCAAGCCGAATTATGGTGCCGGTATTGCACATTATATTCTCCCCTATTTCTACGCCACCACAAAAACTATTTTTACACGCAACCAGTTCATAGTGATCGCTATTGCGCCGTTGGTTGTGATCTCCCTGGTTGTAATTGGAATCATGGCTGCTTTCCCATCGATTGCGCACTGGATGATCATACCGTTTGTAATAAATGGTTCCGGAGCAGTGGGCGATTTGTGGGTGACACGTAACATACTGAGATGTCCGAAACATGTATTGGTGGAAGATCGAAAAACCGGCCTGATAATTTATGGCACAGAAACTGATAAACCCATGAATATCTCAACAACCGGATTTGGCTCAGGATTTTGTAAAGTATTCATGCTCAGTATTGTTGCGACGGGGTTTCTAATGAGTATATCGCCAATAATCCTGGCTATTTTAGGAGTGGAATCTTTTACGATTGGATCCACGAATAGTATTTTCACAATTTTTGAATATCAGAGTTTAGGGGAAGGTTTCGTTATTAATTTCTTCCCCATTTCATTATTAGCCATAAGCGTGATTGCCGGGTTGGTTTACGCGATTATTAAGACAGGTAAGCCGGGAAATCATGTTATGAAGGGATAGTGATATCAGAATTTTAATTGTAAAAATTCGAAAGTACGATAAAGACAGGAAAGCCAGCTATGAATCACTGCAAAAAGAAGCAAAAACGACATGAGGATATTTTAGTTACCCTACTTTGACAGTTAAAAAATCCAACTCATCGAGTATGTCTACTTTTTTGGCGGGAAAACCAATCTGACAGTTATAAAATATTAACCTTATTTATTAACAGTTTTCTATGTTATTCCTTGATTTTGTATCAAAATCAGCCTATTTATCGAGTCAAAATTAGCATAAATATACTTTTTTGTTCTGTTTATACTGAAATGAACGGTAACTGTCAAATTCATCAGGCTGTTTTTTATGAATTTTGTCGAAGTGGTTTTCAATTCCTTGATCTCATATCGTATCAAAGAAATGAATAATTGAGTTAAAAACCCAATAATCAATGCTCCATAAATGCTATCATCCGTCCATACGCGCACTGGTTTTATTTCAATCTCATTTTTCATCGAATTAAAGATCTTCTCAATTGAATCCTTCTTTCTATAGGTTTGTAAAGCCTGTTGAAGTGTCAAATCCTCACTTGATTTGATGCAGAAAAATCCTTCTCGACCGTTAATAATTACCTTTTCAACGAGTTTGAGGGCTTCATCTTCACTAAGTTCTTCGAGTTTTGTTTGATAAGAATAAGAAACATCAATGAGCACATTATTGATACGAAACTTCATTGGCAACTTTTTATTGGTATCAATCGATTTCTGTATATCTTTCGCTTCTTTTAATTTCCGCAATGCTTTTCTTGCCCTGGATTTTAGCTGATTCCTCTGCAAATTCTCTGAAAAATAAAAATAATCTATGCTGCTGGGTTTGACAAATTTTATCCCGTAAACTCCTTTTTCAGCATCAACAAGCTCAGCTTTGGATTTATCGAATTTTTTGATCCTTTTATCATCACTTTTATTCAGCTTTTTGGATGTCAGATATTTCATCTTGTCTGCAAGGATGAGGTCAATATTTGTTTTACTATTTGCTCCTTTATCAAAAATGATAAGAGAACCGGGTTTGAGCCGGTCATTGATTTGTTGATATGTATCAGCGAAGTGCTTCATATCATTGAGATTTCCTTTGTTTACTGTAATTCCGATAGGAATATTGATCGGACCTGCAAGTTCACTTATCCCGACGGTTATTTGTTTCTTGTCGGGTCTATGATCTCGACTATATCCGTATTTTCCCAGTTTACTTTTATCGCCATACAGAACCAGACTTGTCCAATCGAGATTGACATCAGTATGCTCAAAATTATAAGTATGGAATAATCTGTCCTGGATATCTGAAATTATTTCTTCCCTGTTCTTTCCTATGGTTTCGAGTGTTCTAAAGAGTGTCCGTTCTTCGAAGATCTTAAGGTTAAAGGTTTCAAGGACTTCACCTCGATTTATCCATACACTGGCCTTACTTATGCTGAGATTTTCTGTCAGCTTGTAACTTAAAAGAGCTTGGATGAGAGAGTTTATGTCTCTTCCTTTCTTTTTGTATTTCTCAAAAACACCTGAAAAGGTTAATTTTTCATATTTGTTTTTTACAGCAAGAATGGTTCCAATAGGAAAGCATATATTCTCATTTGGGATTAGTTCATCTGTCCTTAGTTTCGTTTGGTATGTCATTAATAACAAACATGCTGAGGACTATATTATTATTTACCTGTCAAAGTCAGGTTAGTTACAATTGAGAAGAGATGTTAAAATGATAAGAGATAATAAATTGGAGCAAGAAAACAGAATTACCAAATGGATTTACCATACTATTCCTTTTGCAGTGTTATTCCTGTTCTGGGAAGTACTGGCAAGAGTAATCCACCAGCCCTACATCCTTCCCCCGTTCTCTGCTGTTGCTGCCTCTGCACTTTCGCTGTATTTAGCTGATGACCTCGCAATAACATTTGGATTCTCCCTACTGGGGCTGTTGATAACATTATTGACAGGTTTACCATTGGGATCGATCATCCAGAGGTCAAATAAGGCAAAATGGGCACTTGAACCCTTCTTCTGGTTCCTGTTGTTTGCAATCGGAATCGGAACCACTCGTCTCGCACCCATCTTGATTTTGATGTTTGGTCTTACACAACTTACTACCCTCATACAGTCGATCATTGTGCCCATACTTGTAGTTGCAATCATATCCGGATACGGTTCCATGCATTTTGCCATACGACTGGGATTCCTGACGTGCCTGTCTTTTTGGTTTATGGGTGAGATGATATTTAGAACAGCTATTGTGGGAATGGGATACCAGTTCTCAATGTCTTATGATCTGCATAATGTTGAAATGATGTATGCAATTATGTTACTGATGGGATTTACAGGTCTTTTCATTGACAGGGTGCTTTTAAAATACATTGGAAATTTGATAAAGAAGAAAGGGAGTGATTGTCTCGGGAAATCCGATTTTTGAGTATGTTAAACTGCCTGGTGCCCGGCATCTGATAAACATGGCTGAACCTGATGAGTTCAATGAGGTATTGGGCAGGTTTCTCGTATGACAATCCATTAGGAATTAATGAGGTGCAGATAGATGAAAAAAGAATGCAATGATTCAAAATTAAAAGATAGGTGGCAAATTATGGGATTAGCAAAGGAGACTCTTAGGTTTCCGGTACAGACCATGTCATCTGGAGTACTGGTACTGCTTATATTATTTACCGTTTTTACAATGACTGTCAGTGCCCTGCCTGATAATGAGGATTCAGGACAATTAAATCCTGAGTTCACAGCCGTGTATGTGTTAGATGCAGATCATCATCACCTGGGCGATGGGGTAAAACCTGAATTGACGCCTGCCGATGCGGAAGGTATATTTTACACGAAAATATTTGTTCTGGACAGGATCGATGGTGACACCGCCGGAATTACGCTGACCACAAAAAGTGTTGTTCCCACCGATACTGCCGGTATCGGACTGTTCTATGATCATGTGTATGTGAATGGAAATAATGTGGGAAAGCTGAATGATTATATCGAAGCAAAAGAACAGGATAATCTACCTAGAAGTGTGACCATATATTTCAGCACAAAACTGCTATATTCCGGCGAAAATAACCTTTCCATTTCATCCGGATGTAATGCTGATTGCTCCGATTATGATGACTTTGAATTATATGATCTCAGGTTAAAAACCAGTCCTGAAATTAAGTATCAGTATAGTGAGAATTTGCGTCCTCCTTTAAGGAAAATCTGGTCATCTTCCATTGGGGGAGACAAAAACACACCCCTGCCTGTGGTATCGCAATCTGGCGAATTAATATTTTACTCATCATCTCAAGCCATTCCCCCCACATATTGGAGAAAGCAAACGATCAATGCCATAGGTGCAAGAAATGGAGAGCTAGTTTGGAGCCATGAAACGGGTGGATCATTTGATGAACTTCATGATCATGTAGTATATGCTGAAGGTCTGGTGTTTGCATCGGATTCTGAGAATATCTATGCCTTCGGGGACGATGTATTAGAATGGAAATTCAACCTCAAACCGTACCTGGGTGAATATATCTCACTATCCGAAGTGTATCCGGTAGTGTATAACAACACCGTTTACACCATATTCAACGCTGGAAAGGTTCTTGCCATAGATGCTAAAACCGGTGAGCTGAAGTGGAACTATTCATTCGGGCCCGGGCAAGAACTTCAGGATAAAGAATACTGGATCTGTTCTGATTCAACCATTCCGGCTGCAAGTAAGGGTATTGTCGTATTCATGAGTCTGGAAGCTCCATTTGAACAGGTTATTCAGTATCACCTTGAGAATGGTCAAAGGGTTCCTATTGAACCGGAAACGGAAAGTCCAGACACACCTGTACCTGACAAAAAGACATTTACCCGGGTATTTGCTCTCAATGCATCAAACGGTGAGGAAATCTGGAACTATTCCATGAATAGCATTTCCGGCTTTAATGGAAAAACCCCTTTCATTTACAATGACCTGGTGTATTTCGGACTTG
>SWBX01005978.1_pt1 | contig 13141 bp, 15 predicted proteins | sample 4693051 | NCBI WGS metagenome assembly SWBX01 (sample SAMN10267272, study PRJNA491770) | bioreactor metagenome | isolation source: DHS bioreactor inoculated with marine | place: Japan: Omine Ridge, Nankai Trough | reverse complement strand
ATGGGAATGGTGGTATGTTTACGGTGAAAATGTGTCTTCCCAAGTTCCTTCTTTCTGTTTTTTCTGAAGCGATTCAACCAATTTCAACAATGAATTTTCAACTTTAAAATGTAGTTTGTCTATCTTTTCAAATTCATCTTCTGTGATTTGTTCGGCTTGTTTGAAACTTTCGTAGCAAGAATGAAATTCACCACATGAACCCAGTGCATAATTCAAGTAATTCAAATATTCCTTCAAACTGCGACGGCAATAGCCTTCTGCAATTGTTCGTGAAATGCTGTGTGCTGCGTCGATACTGTTTGACGCCACTTTCTTCATTTCAAAAGGAAACTTATGAAGGGTTTTGCAGGCAAGTACATACAATGAAACAGAATCTTGCCACACTCTCAATTTCTTGAATCCTCTATTAATATTTAATCGAGCCATTAATTCAACCTCCTGATCATCATGTTCAAACCCGTTAAGTATAACGATCTTAAACCCAACAATCCACAATTCCAAGTTTCCAACATTCCAAGTTTCCAGGGTTCCACCATTCCAGGGTTCCAGCATTCCAAGATTCCAGTGGCGAATCAAAATCCCGATTGGGATTGTCTTAACGAGGTTATGGCGTTATATTCGGGGTACTGGATTGAACAGAATCCTGTTGTCCGGCGTATAGTATATAGTGGCTGAAAAAAACCACGGTTCTTTGAAAATCAGGGGGCGAAAAGGTTTCGACGGGGATGATTGAGATCTGGGTTGCACGTCGAGCGTCTTGCTGGCTCGGAAAACGGTAAGAAATTTTAATTGCCAACAATAATTTGGCCTTAGCAGCTTAATAACCTGCTAACGGGTCCCTCCAGGTGTTTGTGCCCGGAGGTCAACCCGGCATACTCACAGACTAGCCATATGAGATCCAATGTTTGTGCGGATCCGGCAATTTGACTATTCAAACTAGTTTCGATTCACACCACGTTTACCAGGTAGAAGAGAAGCGAATATTAATTGGTGAACTAAACGTGTAGATGCGCAGGTTGAACATTCTCGGACCCGGGTTCGATTCCCGGCGCCTCCACCATTGCAACCAATTCGAGATAATCAAGATTTGCCAATTAGATCTTGGTTGCTGGTTAATAATGAGTTATTAGAATCCATTTGCTTTTTACCTTTCTGTGTTTTATTTTAGAATAAGTGACTATCCTAAAATATAGACAAATCTTATTTTAGGTTCGAGAGGAAGGATATGAAGCGAGGATTACAGGGACATTTCAAAACGACATCAACAGTTGGTGAAAAAGTTCAAGCCTTTGTACCAGCTCCTTTACCCCCAAAACCCTCCATTGAATGGACACCGGAGTTACGAAGCAAATTTGATCAAGCGCTGTTGACTATCGGGCGATTAGACAGTGTTTCATCACTCTTGCCCGAAACATCAATATTCCTATACATGTATGTCCGAAAAGAAGCAGTTCTCTCATCCATGATCGAGGGTACGCAATCTTCACTTTCTGACTTGCTGATGTTTGAAATGGATCAGGAACCGGGTGTACCGCTGGATGATGTCAGGGAAGTCAGTAATTATGTCGCTGCTCTCGATTACGGTTTGAAGCGATTACAGGAAGGATTTCCTCTGTCATTACGACTAATAAAGGAGATGCATAGTATTTTGCTGCATAAAGGGCGTGGCAGTCGACAAACACCGGGTGAATTCAGACGAAGCCAGAACTGGATCGGCGGCACAAGACCAGGGAACGCAGTATTTGTACCACCCCCAGCCGAGGATGTAATTGCATGCATGGGTCAGCTTGAGCTGTTCCTGCATGATCATTCCGAACAGACACCCGTATTACAAAAAGCAGCGTTATCGCATGTGCAATTTGAGACGATCCATCCATTTCTCGACGGGAATGGTCGTCTGGGTCGATTGCTGATAACATTGATTCTCTGCAATCAGAAGGCCTTGTTGGAGCCGATGCTATACTTGAGTCTATACTTTAAAATGCATCGTCAATATTATTATGAACTACTCAATACGGTGCGTTTGACGGGTGAATGGGAATTATGGCTTGATTTTTTTGCAGAAGCGGTCGTTACAACTGGTAATCTAGCGGTGGAAACAGCCCAACAGATTCTCGATCAATCGACGCAAGATCGAGAGAAAATCAGCGGACTTGGTCGAGCTGCTGTGTCTGCATTACATGTTCACAAGGCTCTGATGGAACATCCAATTGCAACTTCGGATTGGATAGGCAAAAAAACTGGAATAACACCAGCTACTGTCAATAAATCCCTTGAACATCTGGAACATCTCGGAATCGTGAGGGAAATCACCGCTATGAAACGCAATCGCGTATTCAGTCATTACAAATATATTGAAATTATGAGCCAAGGCACAGAACTCCCGGATAAATAAAACTTAAACTCTGGATGTAAGTTGAGAGAATGAAAATATGACAAAGAAAAGTACTAAAGAAGATGTTCTAAAACAATTGCTTGCATCAGCATCCACAAAAGTTCTGACCGACCTGATTTTAATGCTTTCTAATGAATATCCAGAAGTTCGACGTGAATGTTTCGAATTTCTGAAAAGCAGTTCCTCCGTTACGAAAAAACTAGCAAAACGGTCGGAAGGCGAAATCATATTAGCCCTTTGGTCCGAACTGGAGTCAGATCTGGCTGAACTGGACAGCTACGGCGGTGGTGATTATGGTCTCCAGGATTATGTGGGCGAACTCCTGGATCAAATCCGAGAGAATCTGGATTCCAAACATGTGGATCCAAATTACCGGTGTGAAATTCTTGAACATGTTTTACATTATATTAAAAGCGGAAATGCCGGAATGGACGATATATTGTACGATGTCGCTTATGCTGCATGCTATGATGATTCAGATCTGCGAAAACTGGCAGAAGCTTTCGAGGCAATAAAGGATGATTGGCCTGTAACACATGCGCGTCGCATCTACCGCCAAATTGGAGATCATGAAAAGTATCTCGAATTACGATTAAGTAAGTTGGAATACGGTGGAGACTACCACGACCTGGCGATGTTTTATTGGAAGACTGGTGAAAAGGATAAAGCCCGGCAAATTGCGAAAATTGGATTACATAAAGGGAAAGGGAGGATGGACGAACTGCGTCGGTTTATCGCCGACCGGGCTGTAGAATCTGGCGACCGTGAGAAGTTCCTGGCCATCCAGTTCGCTCAGACCACTGATCGTCTCTCACTTCAAAAATATAAATCATTCAGGAAATTATGCAGTGAAGATGAATGGGTATTCTTCGAACCAAAGTTACTTGATCAATTGAGTGGTGCTTGGCGAACGGAACATCTCAAGATTCGTATGCATCGAAAAGAATATCATGAAGCGCTTACTATATTGATCAAAAGGCAATACCCTTTTAAAGATTGGCAGGGTGAATATGAAATCAAAACCGCTGAAAAACTCGAAAAACGGTATCCTGAGGAAATACTCAAATACTATCTTTCAGGACTTGGCAGTCTGAAGTTCAACGCCACGCGAAAGGATTATGCCCATAAGGCTGGTGTAATGGCAAAAGTGCGCCGTGTGCTTGTCAAGGTGATTGGCGACAAGGCACGCTGGGTCGCTTTTGCTGCTAAAGTCAAAAGAGACAATCTCAGGCGTCCCGCTTTTCAGCAGGAATTTGCTATAAAGATACCGGACTGGAAGAAATTATAATGAATAAGGTGGCTGCGATATCCAGCCAGAGCTCTTTTTAAGAGCTTGCACGGAAGTAAAAGGAAGGAGGAGAAAATGCCGAGTGAGTATGAGAAAAACTTCTCAGATCAGGGCTACCTGATGAATTATCGGAAAGGAGTCAAGGTCACTCCGTTCAAAAATCGCGTTCTGCAATTCAAGGTTGAGTTGACGGAGATATGGCCCGTGATTTGGAGAAGGATATTGGTTCCATCCGATTATAACTTCTGGGATTTACATGTGGCTATCCAAGATTCAATGGGATGGTTAGATTATCATCTGCATCATTTTGAAATCAAGGGAAAAGGAAAGAAGAAAGAAGCGCGAATCGGTATTCCTGATTTTGATAGATTTGAAGAATTGCCGGAGATCTTCCCCGGTTGGGAAATACCCGTTTTAAACTATTTCAACGACCTGGGAGTAAGGGCAAAATACCTTTATGACTTTGGAGATTCTTGGTGGCATGAAGTTCAACTTGAAGGTTATCTAGTGAGGAAAAACAAGGGTCAATATCCTATTTGCATCGACGGAGAACGAGCATGCCCACCGGAGGATTGTGGTGGCGAGCATGGATATTGTGAGTTGTTAGGGATATTATCCAATCCTGAAAATGAAGATTATGAAGAGATGAGAACCTGGGTTGGAAAGAATTGGAATCCTGATAGTTTTGACAAGAGAGCAATCAAATTTGATAATCCATACAAGCGATGGGAAAACGCGTTTTTAAAAAAGGGGAAGACGCGATGACCATACAGCTCTGAGATCCCCTTGCGATAGACAACTCACACTTGTGGATTACTATTGGGGAATATGGAGACCGATACAGAAACTCTTCGATTCCGCAGGAAAAGATGCTTACGTTGCTTCCTATATACTCATGCCGGTGTGATATAGGAATTCCGAGACATTAAACTTTCTGAGGTGATCAAAGATTGGGGCTATCCCTGGGAAAAAATGGTAAACTTTTTCTACTGTTCCTCACCCCTATCCAGATACTTCTTGAGTGCATATCTGACAACCCTTCGGGTCAATCCTAACCGATCAGCAATCGCCTGCTTGTTCATCCCAAGCCGGTATAACTCAAGGATTTTGTCCCGGTGTAATTCCGATTTAGGGATGCCGGTATTGGAGTGCACTTCAAACGTAAGATGCGCTGACCCAAAAGTTCGAATTGGTTGCGTTGACGTCCATCATTGCAACCAATTCGCAGTTTTAAATGGCTTCTGTATTATGGAGTGATAAGCTCTTTCGTTAATAATCAAACTGATTCTGAGATAAATCATCCCGGAAACTATATCCCATCCGCTTATATCCGGATTTCCTGCGCCTGAACATTCGAGCTAAAACAGGAACTTTTAAATCAGCGTAATCATAAATGATCACTTCTTTTTTCCCATGATGAATCCTGTGAAGTCTGCCTGCATATTGAGCAAGTCTTCCCCGCCATGAAATAGGAAACGCTAAAAAAAGAGTATCCAATCGTGAATCATCAAATCCCTCACCCAGATAACTTCCGGTGGTTATTATCAATCTTTCTTCATTTCCAGATATATTTTTCAGTTTTTTATTTATAATTTTCCGATCTGAATCGCTCATCCCGCCATGCATCACAATCACATGATCAATTCAATCTTTTCAGCTTCTGTTGAATACATGTTGACCGCAACATCACTCAAATCAGTGAGATACAAATCCTCAACAGTAATCCTCTTCTGTTGGTACAGCTTTTTTAAATAATCCTTCTTTAATTTTAAAAGGTCGCGATCAATCATGTCTTTTGATTTCCCTCCCGAAACAAAGCAGACGGATACGTTATTAAAAACTTTGGATCAAATTTTCCGTTCTTTTCAATCATCCGTTTACCTTTACCCAGATCTAATTTGTCCATATCTATTTTTTCAAACCATTTATGATTGCAATTTTCTGCAAGGAACAGGAAAAGCCGTTTAACTTTTACTGATCGGCATTCTTCCAATAATGTTTGAACTAGATCTGCTCGGAGCGTCGTCAAACCTTCCATGAGTAATATCGCATGCTCAAAGGTTTCTTCATTAGGAACATCATGCAAAAATTCCATCATGGCTCGTTCGGGCAAAGATATTCCTATTTCATATGTTTTTCGACCCAGTGGTGACAGTCCCTTATCCCATGACTTTCCAAACAGATTGGAGGTCTTGTATTTGATCTTAACTTTCCAGGGATAGTCGCGAAACCATTTTGGCAGCTTGGTTCCTGGAGTACCTGTCAATTTGATACTTGATCCAGGACCAAGAGGAACAAAATGCGCATATCCCTGCAATTGCATGGCTGTTATTCCTGATGCGTGAACAGGTAAGTTCAAGTGGCTCTGTAATGCATATAATCCCCCGGTCCAGTCAATTTCCTCATTTAACCGGACAAAAGCTCCCTTCCCTATTCTTCTTAACCATCCGGATCGAACATATTTATCCGCTAGCTGATGATAGACTCCCTGTTTGTTCAACCACTGATATACTGCAACTGTTCCGGAAGGCCATTTTGTTATAAGACGGTTTAATTTATTCTTTTTTTGTCCACTCATGGTTGCTAAATTAGCAGATATTTAAACCTTCTACAAGATTCTTAGTTTATTTTTCTTCTTCTTCAACAACTTATAGTTGTTATATTTGATCCTGGTTAAACTGCAAACACAGCGCAAAGCTTCCACTGGCAGGCTTGTCTTCCTTCAGCTGAATCCCGGGAGTTCGCCGAACTACTTCTCCCCTTCAAAAATCCGTGTTTCAATACCGATCAGTTCCCGCATCGCTTTTTCGATCCGATCTGCTTTTATTTTTGCGGTCTCATAATCCTCTTTTTCCAGAGCAAGGATGATTTCGTCCGCCAGTGCCGTCACCTGAGTATTCACGGCATGAACCCGACGTATATAGTCCTGCATATTTGCAATACTGCCCTGCTCCATCGCGATAATCGCAATTCTGTCCAGTTCGTCCGCTGATCGTTCTGCAGCCTCTTTGTTTGAAATCAGATCTGACTCTCTTCTACCGGCTCTTCTTTTGTCTTCCACCTCAAAAATTCCCCTTTCCGTTTATGGATTCAATCTGAAGTTCTAACCGTTTCCTGACGTGATTTCAAGTACCTGATTAATTTCTGATAAAGCTTCAATGCATTCCTAAACAGAGTAATACTGACTTTTGTCACAGGGATACGAGCTCTTTTAGATCAGGATTCATTCACAGATACCGGACGGGGTGAAAGAAAACTATTATTTCTCACTTTTGGTTTAGGGAAATTTAATTATATCACGATAGGTTGATGCTCCTGTCGGGCACGGGCACGCACGCGGGCACGAATGAGACATACGATATTGATGGCTATGATGTTTACTCTATTCAGGCATGGGCACGAATGAGACATACTGTTTTTGTCAAACTTATGACTGTCGAATCCCCTATGCAACATCACCCATTGTTGACCTCAAAAGCGTATCACCCTTTTCATCTGAAATGACCACCGGCATATAAGGATCGTATTCCCGGACCCCGTCTTTCCCGGAAGACAGCATGGTCTGAACAAATTTCGTGATGACCCTCTCGTTTTTTGCATCGAGATTGACCGTATTAATGGTCCAGACATCTTTGAACCGCTGCACCTTTATCCAGCCCCGGGAAATACACGCTTCCAGAATTTCATCCCGCGCCTTGCCGTTTGCTTTATATTTTTCTTCGTGACGATCGTAAATGCCCGCTAATTCTTCTTGAGTGAACCCGAAATCCTCCGGGTTTTCAAACACAGCCGTGATGTGACAACGGACGGTGGTGATGGTCCCGGCAGGTGATATCCAGTATCCCGGAAGGGCCATGGAGGCGGATTCCAAATCAGTCTTCCGGTCATTCATACCGGAGTTTTCTTTTGGTTTGACAGACAAAACATCCGCCTGGCTGTCCTCATTCTTCACTTCTTCATCCGCCACTTTTTCTTTCGAGGGGATCTCATAACCCATGGATTCAGCCATGGAGATGATTTTTTTCCAGGAAAGAAAAAACGGTTCGGCATGATAATCGGTTATGCTGACTATTAAACCCCTTTTGTCCCAGACGAGGCTGTATCCTTCCGGATGGGTTTCTTTGGTTTTTTCGTTTTTTTGGTTATTGCTCATAATGGTTTTCTCGTTTACCCCTCTGGGAATACTATGACAATGACAAAGGGTTGTCACTTTCTATATTTATGTTCGGAATGTTGGGAATCTTATGTGCTTTTACGTTCCGATGTACTGAGTAAAATTTGTGACCGATGTCCTGTTCACACCCATTCCTCCTCTTTTCTTCTTCTCCTCTTTTAGTCCTTTCAGTTTCCCTGTTCCCCTCACCCCAACAACCAACTATAAATAAGACCACAAGCATCACATTTAAACCCCGGAAACCTTTCGCCACACCGAACACAGGTCAACCGCGAAGTAGGAATCCGCCGGAAGAAATCATCAGGTAATTCCTCAAACCGGTTTCCACAATCACAAAACACATGATCCCGGATATTTTCACCGCATTTACATCGATTATCCGCCGGCCATGGGTTCAGGTCGTCGGCGAGAAGTTCGATGCTTTCAGCAAAGACAGTCTCCAGTTCCGTAAAGTGGAAATTGTCCGGGACCAGGGTCCGTGTGGCAACCTGAACCAGGATTTTCCCGGCCTTTTCCACGAGGTTTCCGAAATCATCCTCTATGATATTGTTCAGAAGGAATCGAAACTCCATATTAGTTAGAACTCTATTGATCATCCGGGTATGAAAGGGCATACATGAATGCAAATCCCCGCCGATGAGATCCATGATCTGACGCAACACCGGAATCGGATGAGATCCGGCATGGATACGCAGTTGCTGGAACATCAGATGGAACACGGCCAGCCAGTTCGTGAGACTGCCCATGGGATTGTTTTCAAAGACAGCCCTTGCGAAGTAACGCAGTTCCAGTGTCATACCGGAATCCCGTAAACATCTCATCACCATCTGTTGGTCATCGGGTGAGATCTCCTCTGCATCGGGCAGCGTGTTGAATATTTTCCTGACCGCTTTTGGTGAGTTCCGTGCCGCCACCAACTGCAGACGCATGATCAGAATTTCGATCTGCTGGTGATTTTCGAGATCAGGAACAGATTCGCATTCTGCCAGACAACCTGCTGCTTCATCAATTTGATTGTTTCTGATGAGATAACTCACGAAGCTGCGAAACGTTGAGTATCTGTACTCCATGGGAAGCGGGTCCGATTGTCCAATCAGATTTCGGATTATTTGAAATGCACGCTGGTGATCACCCCGGTATGCTTCGAGATCGGCGAGACTTGCCATCGCCAGAGGGGACCAGGGGGTGTTGCTTTCCATGGCCTGTTCCAAATACGGGCACGCCTCATCGGCCATACCGATCCGCATGAGTCCCAGCCCCAGATTGCGTGCCGCCTGAGCATCATCCGGATCAATTCGTAACGCATCAGAGAGAAGTATAATGGCTTCACCGAAACAGTTGTTTCTCCCGCACATGATCCCCAGATCAACCAATCCCCTGATATTTTTATTTTCGATCAGCGTGTTTCTTACTGTCTTGAGTGGTCCCATGTGAATCGACAAGCCGACCCTGTTGAAATCCACGATGTGAGCAATCCGGTCACGGGCTTCAGCCGCCATAGTTCGGATTTCAGGTCGGGAATCTTCCAGCCGGCACTGGATGATACACGGCAGGTTGGGCGCCGGACTGATATCTCCCCTGTTGATGATGGCATCAGTTGCCGCCCGGATGTACCATTGAAACATCGGATCCATCATTCGCGGCAGTTGGAAAGAATGAAACAGGACTTCCGCCCGGTTGCTTCCTTCGTTGAAAGCGGTGAGCAGCCCGTCCCGGAGAAAACTAAAGACATTATCGACAATATTTTTTTTGGGAGTTACACCCTCAATCCAAAATCGCTCAATAACCTGATTCCGGCATTCCATGATTATATATTCAAAATACGGGAGATGCGCCATAAAACCGGGCATGATGGAATCACCGAAGGGATGGTTCTGTTCTGGAACGACACGCTGCTCCGATTCGTCGGTCACCCCGTCCGGCGGAAAGACAGGTGAATAGGTGTTCAGGTTCATGCGCATATGTGGAAGCAGCCCTGTCAATCCGACACTGAGATATAACTTCTTTAATTTCTCATCCAGCACGGAAACAACTAAAGCCGGTGAGATATCCTGATTCTCACTACTCATGCGATCCAGGAGTGTATCCGCACATTTCATGATATTTCGTTGGTAATGCTTCACAACAAAAGGTTCGGCGGCCGTATCGAACTCTTCGGTTTCAAGACGGACGAATCGGACCATCAACTCCGTGAAATCAATTTCCTTGTTGGTATCTTTCAATCTTCCCCTCCTTTGAGACATTTCAATCTGCCGTAAACCAGTCCCTATTATAAAGACGTTTAAAACCAATGAAAAATTACAAAAAACCTTCGCACATACACGAAGAGAAATATGGGCGTAGGGACGGGTCTTGCCTGTCCAGCCATAGCTCGGCGTGCGAAGGCGGATGTCCGTCCTTTTTGATGAGGGAAATACCGTCTCTGAGAGGATGGGCACAAGACCCATCCCTACATTGTATAATATCATCGTTCCATGTGAACCTTGACAGAATGTTATGGCGGCGCTATTATGTATATGTAACCTTAACGGAGGTGAGAAATGGATCGGACAACAATCATGCTGCCATCTGATCTGAAAATGCGGGCGGCTAACCGGGCGAAAAAATTGAGGATATCTCTGGGTCAGTTCATCAGAGACGCCCTCAATGCGAGTCTGGATTCTGAAAATGGGGGTCCGGCTGAAGAAGATTCGCTTTTTCTTGATAAAGCCGTGTTCACCGGTGAGACTCCCGAGGATCTGGCATCGCATCATGATGAGTATCTGTACGGAGGACACCCGTGATTTTCATCGACACCGGCGCTTTTCTTGCCCGGTATCTGGATCATGACCAGTATCATCGGAACGCAGTAATCGTCTGGGAGCAACTGGGTACGAATAAAGAAAAATATTTCACAAGCAACTTCGTGCTTGATGAAACGTTTACCCTGCTTGGCCGTCGAGCCGGATATGAATTTGCCGTTCAAAGAGCAAAGAACATTTATGCCTCTCGCGCACTCAGAATACTAAGACCCGACAAAACGGATGAGCTGAATGCGATTAATTATTTCAGCAAGTTTGCCGATCAAAAGATCAGTTTCACCGACTGTATCTCCTTTGTATTGATGAAACGTGAAAAGATACAACGCGTATTTTCATATGACAGACATTTTGAGTTGGCTGGATTTAATCTGGTATCCTGATTTTAGTTTCTGAACGCCTTTAACAGACAGTTTTGAACATTCATGGCTGAAATTGCCCCCTGTTTGTGCCATTATTTGGTTATAACAGGGGGCAATAAAATGAAAAGAATATCTACTTTCGTTCTTTTCAATCTACATTGTACCGGGGATCGACCGGGGATGGCCGATTTACATATTCAATCTGTCGTCGTGGAGAGCCGTCATCCATCACGACGGATTTGCACCATGTGGTTCATGAGTGTTAGTGAAAAATCTCCAAAAATTCCTCGGCTGTGTAGATTTCGATGTCACCTGCAGGGTAGTCCCTGACATTCCGGGTAATCAGGAAGTCAATTTTATTCTGTAGAGCTGCAAAATACTGAATGGCATCTTCGAAATCCTTGAAATCCGAATTTAATGCCCGGTCAATAACCTTTTGGTTGATGGTGACAATTTCCAACAGTAATCGAATCTTCCGAAGATTTCGTAACGCTGATTCCCGATTATGCTGTTTCCTCAGAATATAATACAGATTTGCAAAGATGAGTGGCGAGACGTACCCGGCACACAGTTGGGCATCAATGAGAGAAAACAGTCCGGCAGCGGCATGATAGAACGGTGCTCGCCCGGCCAGGAGATCCAGAATGATGTCTGAGTCAATAAAGACACGTTTCATCAGGAATACTTCTTCACCAGGTAGTCCGTATATTCAGATTCAAAATCATGGTCTTTCTCAAACGCAATTATCCCGGATAACTCTTTGACCAATAATGAAAAATCAGCATTCGTTCCTGGATCTTCAAACACCAGTGCCCTGAAATACTTTTCCACCATTCTGGAAAGACTCAGATTCCGCTGCGCTGCAAATTGCTTTGCCGCTTTGATGGTTTCCTCTTCGAGTTTCAATGTCAGTTTCACATCCATAATACAACCTCACTCTACGTATGATTCTATCCATTCAATACGTAGACGTCAAACTTCTTTCCAGTGTTCCAACTTTCCAATGCATTGATGAAACGTGAAAAGATTCAACGCGTATTTTCTTATGACAGACATTTTGAGTTGGCTGGATTTAATCTGGTATCGTAAGAATCACCTGATTCTAGTTTCTGAACGCCCTTAACAGACAGTTTTGAACATTCCTGGTCGAAATTGCCCCCTGTTTGCGCCATGATCGGGTTAAAACAGGGGGCAATAAGATGAAAAGAAAGTCATCAATGTTGGTCTCCTGATCCGGCTGAAAAAGATCCCTCATATAAAGAATGATTGTCTGTTTTTTTAAGTGACAAACCATGCTTTCTCCAACTCTTCCTCACCTTCACGACCGAACCTGCCGCCTATTCCTTTCATAACAGGATCAGGAAAGGCGGTGTTTAATGAAATCCAAAAAAGAACACGAGAACAAACTTGACGGTAAAGGCATTATTTTTCTATGGGGCATTATTATTGACAGTGTGGCAGAAAATATATGTCAGAAAATCATTGAAATCAATGTTGAGGGGAAGGTGGGGTGTATTCAGATACTCATCAATTCCGGCGGGGGATCATGCCAGGCGGGGTTTTCCATTATTGATATGATGGAATGGTCGAAAATACCGGTTTATACCGCCGGGTTCGGTGTAGTGGGATCCATGGCTGCCATGATCTTTATTGCCGGTGAAAAAGGCAGGCGTGTACTGACCCCCGGCACGGCAATACTTTCCCATCATTTTCAGTCCATGCAGATGGGAAGTTATCCCAACCTGTTGTCCATGCGGAAATACGAGGATTTTCTGTACAAGCGCGTACTCTCCCATTACATCAAATATTCCGGTCTGGATACCGAAACGGATGTGCGGGCGCATCTTCTTCGGGATGTGGATACGTGGTTGACACCGGACGAAGCCCTGGACCTGGGTTTGGCGGATATGATACAGGAAAACGCCATTCCGGGAGGACAGTAAGATGGAACCGGTTACAGTGAATAATTCACCGGATGTAACGATTGATTCAGAAAAGCTGGATTTTATCCGGATTGAAGAGCTGAAGTTCACAAATCAGTGTTTTTAGATCTCTCCTCGGTCCGTCTGCCTGAATGCTAACCCCAATATTTCATAAAAGATAAGGCAAAACCCTTTAAAAAGT
>SWBX01001989.1_pt1 | contig 13237 bp, 3 predicted proteins | sample 4693051 | NCBI WGS metagenome assembly SWBX01 (sample SAMN10267272, study PRJNA491770) | bioreactor metagenome | isolation source: DHS bioreactor inoculated with marine | place: Japan: Omine Ridge, Nankai Trough | reverse complement strand
CAGTCGCCGACACTAACCCCGACTCCCACACATACACCAACGGCGACCCTGACACAGACACCTACGGCGACCCCCACCAACACGCCGACATTTACCCCTTCGCAGACTCCGACCGCCACACAGACGCCGACCTATACACCGACATTTACCCCCACGCAGACCCCGAGCAGTACGCCCAGTCTCACACCTACTGCTACCCAGACGCCAACCAATACACCAAGCCTTACGCCAGTATCGACTCAGACACCAACAAGCACACCCACGCCACCACCCACTCCCACACTCCCATACACCCTTACTCCGATACCTTCGCCTACGCCGGACGAAACGCCATCCATGACGCCTACCGTAACGGCTACGGCGGAACCTACCGGCACTCCGACGATGACCCTCACACCGGTCGCGACAGCGACACCGCTGGTGCCCACCATTACGCCCACGCCATTCCAATCCCCCACACCCTCTCCGCCGCCCTCGCCATCACCGACTGCTTCACCAGCACCGACTGTTTCACCTACACCGGAACCGCCGGGAGTGGATTTATGGTTGAACAAGGACGGTGAGTTATATTACGAAGGGGATGAGTTTGAATTGCTCTTATACAAAATCAATTATACCTTTGCGGATATTCCGGCGGATATTTACATACTTCTGGATGTTTACGGTTCCTTCTTCTTCTGGCCGGGGTGGACTCAGACCCCTGATTACCGTCGGGAGGATTTACCGTTTGGCGGTCGGACAGAGGTTCCGATTCTTGTGTTTACGTGGCCGGATTATCCCGGTCGTATTGATGGCATTATTATTTATGCCGCTGCATTTCATCCCGGAACCGATGAGTTCATTGGCAGTTTTGATTCGGTGAGTTTCGGATGTGAACCCACTGTGACTCCCCGGTCCGGGAAGTGAGATGTTGATGTTTCGTAATTTGATATTTTCGATATTTATTACTCTGGTACTATTAAGCCTTTCTTTACCGATTGTTCACGGGGCTGTGCCTGTTGTTGAACACTACCATGATGTATGCCTTAAGTTACTCGGATCGGTGCAGTCAGCAGACCGGGAGATCGGTTCAGGGTTGGCAGCATTGGAGAACGGTAAAGAATATAGATCTCAGAAGTATTCACAAATAGAAGATAAACTGAATCATATTGAGAAGCAGATTGTCACGTTAACCATGGCAGTAGAAGATCTCGATATCTGGTATCGGGAGTCTGGGAAGAGACCGTCTCACTGGGAGAATCTCAGGACGCATATTCTTCGCGCGGTTCAGACTTACAGTGAAGGGGATCCGTTCGGGCAGCTTGACAATGCCGTGAGTGTAATCAATGGTGGGGTTCGCCGTGTGGATCAGGACGGACTTCGGGAACTGCAGCAGCATTTAAGCCGTCTGATTCGTGCCGGGGACGGAGATGCCGGGAGAGGGCAGATCGGATTCGGAATCAAACCGTTGGCTGACCCGGTGGATCCGGTAGTGCATCGGCCGTCGAAGATGATGAGTGCCCGGAGCGTGAGTCGTGAGATTGGACGCCGATCGTCGACCGGCGGGAGTACCGGCAGAAACGATCCGTGGCTTCAGGTGGATGATCCTGCAATCTTGCGAAAAGCCTGGGAACTTAACTGGGAACCTCTCACTATTTTTAATTATGTCCGGAACACCATTGCTTTCGATCCGTATCCCGGGTTCCGGAAACAACCGGTAACCCTGATCAACGGGGGAGCCGCCAACGGGTGGGATACGGCGGCACTGACTATATCCTTGTTGCGGGCATCTGGTGTGACGTGCAAGTTTGCCTGTGCAACCGTGGAATTGCCCATCAAACCGGCGTTGGAATGGCTGGGATATCCATGCCCGGATCTGCCGGCGGACCCATCAGATGCTGCATGGGCTGAGATAAACGACCGGGCTTTTAATGCTGAATCGTATCTTAATTCAAGTTGTCCCATGACAGGCCAGGCATATTGCACGCCGGTTTTATTGGAGGGGAGCGCAAATATCCACTGGCTCAGACTGCGGGATCATCCGTTTGTGGTGGTGCACCTGGATTACGTCCCGACCCGGGGAGCCCGGCGCAGCCCTTTTAACACGCCGTTCCCGGAACCGACAATCGGGTATGATCCGGACACCGGTGTGCCGTGGACCCCGGCAGTCCCTGCTTATCCACCACCGGAATATGATGGCGCGGACACATGGATCCCTCTGGACCCTTGTTTCCGGCCCATGGAAACGGTGGCTGCCCAACATGAAAACCCCCTCCACGACCTGGACCTGCCGGCGATTCTTGAATCGGATTTTCTGGCACAACCCATTGCGGCTGATCCCGCGGAAATCCTGCTGGAAAAATATCTGGAAAAAGTTGAAACACTCCCCAACGTGTCGCCTTTCACCAGCACCCACAACGCCAAACCCCGGTATGAGGTTCTGACGTATCTGCCCAACTCCCTTCCATACGATCTTTGTGGGGAACCCCCCCTGGAAATCATCCCGCCGGAATCAGAAAGTACGGTTCTTTTCAATCCGGACACTACGCTGAAAATTGTGGTGGCGGTGTCTGTGGATCAACTCATTGATTTTTCTGAATATGGCACATCCGGGGGTGAAGACGGTCCTTACCTCGGAACCGGTATTGTGCAGCGGTTCGATCTGGCATCCCTGGCATCCAACAGGCTGACCTTCCGGTTTGTCCCGGAAACTCCCGGGGATATCGGGGAAGACGAGCACATGTATCAGGTGCCGGGTCTGCAAGTGCTTCCTGAACTGGTCCTGGACGGCACTCCAACCGCCTGGGAATCCGGATCGCTGCAACCGTGTTCACTGGGAACCGAAACCTGGATGTATCTGTCTGTCCAGGACACTAGAGGTGATTGGTACGCCTCGGAAAACCGGGTAACAGCCGGCGAGTTTTTCTCAATAGTTCTGGCGGCACAAACCATGAATCCCGGTCAGGAACTGGATCTGGTGGATGAATTCAATACCGGGATGATGTCGGAGTGTGCATCAGGATCCGGTGGAGAAGACGGGCTGTCAAAACTTCTGGACGGACAGTTTAACGAAGAATATTTGGGCCGGTATCTTCAACTCCAGGGCCGGCATTATTTCAAGCAGCTTCAGATGTCGGAAGATATTTTGATGGCGTTGTTCCGGGGCCGGATGGTCCGGGATGCCGGGATCGTGCGTGTGGGCATGACCTTTGATTCCATCACTATGGAAGATGAAGTGGTTTCGATCCATGGGGTCGCTTCGTTCTGTGACGTCGATCATTACCTCATGAACGCCGTTCTGGAGAACACCGATGATGAAGATGATTTTTACGAGTATCACGGGTTGGCATCATCTACGGGTGAGCACGAATTGTTCTTTCGTGAAACCCAGAACCATAACGGGCTGATTTCCACCGTAAAAGTGTTCCAACGGGCCAATGAAACCGGGGCCGTTTTTTACGATACTTCTGATGGGTTCACAGGTGATTTCAATGCGAGTCATTTCGGCGACTCGCCGGGATCAGAGGTAAATTACAGTCAATTGCGCGGGGATCTGGCGGCAAAGTTGAACACTCACCGGCGCAAGGGTCTGAACGTCGAAGTCCCGAATTCTTTGTTTGAGTTCGAGGTGCCTGTTGATGGCGGCGGCGGATCGAAATGGGTGGGTACCGGGTATATTCTTTCGAAACCCGGGCACACCGGATACATGATTTTCGGGAGTTTATGTGACGCTGAAGATCCCGAAGTGGTGTTTTCCCGGGAAACTGCCGGTGCGCTGGGTCTTTCCGGAGAACCGAAGTTTTTCGATCAGATGTTCGGAATGGAGTTGGAAGCGTTTATCATCCAGCAGACCAATTTGAGTCGAAGCACGCGATCCGAGTTTTTTGATGTTGCCTGGCAGGACGAGTTCAATCATTGGATCACTCTGGGCATGGTAAAAGAGTTCCGTTGGACCTTCAGACCTTACAGTTACAAGGCCCATCATTACCGTGTGTTGTGCGCAGACCGTGAATGTATCATTGGCAGGCCGTGGATTCGGGCGCTGGTGTGGAACGGTCCGGGTTCTTTGGACGAGACCGCGGATTATCTGGTGGCGGTATTCCGGGATGATGATTCACCCGTGGAATGTATTAATTTATATAATAAGGAATATAATATCCTGTACAACCATCAACCGTCTGCACCCAGACCCGAACCACGGTCGACGGGCGAATTTGAGATTAAATGGTTCGATTACAATCCCTGGAATTATACGGGTTGGGAAGCGTCCAATCTCCCGAGCTGGAATTTCGAGTTACCTCTCCGGTTTTTCAGCGCCAATCCCTGGTTTGCAGCCTTTTTCGGGTGTAATACCGCCAGTTCACTTTTGTATAAATCGGTTTCACCGGCCGTGTGGGAGCATTACCGGACGCCACGCCCGCCTTCAACACCACCGTTTTCACCCACGCCTTCACCCACCATTACACCGACACCATCACCACCACCGACCTCAATTCCAAGCCAACCCACCTACACACCCACCATGATACCGACCATTACCATGACACCATCGCCGTCACCCACGCCATCACCCTATGCGACAATGGATCTTGTCATTGGTGAAAACCATTGTGACGGGTTCCTCGCGGCATACGGGAATAATCCGCTTCAGTTTGAGGAACCGGAATATGTTGAGCGCATGCGGTTTGTAAAAAACATTACCCGGGGGGGAATGTCCATTGCGGAAGCGCTTGAAGCGGACGATGTTTTCATTAAATATGATCCGGTTAACTGGTATTCAGAAGGGTCCGAGGGTGATCTGGGGAGTCTTCTGTTTGGTCCGGAATATCGGATTGATGCGTATTTTCAGGGATGGGGGTTCGGTACCGATTATTCCGATGATGTGCCGGATTACTGGGTTCACCTTATGGATACACCCTCAAAATGTTCCGCATTCCATATCGTGGGTTATACCACGATGTGTCTGGATCCGGATGATCACGGGCGGTGTCCGTTACCGGAAACCCTGGTTCGATTTGATTGGGCGCCCTATGAGGGTGAGTTTTCCGGAGAGTATCAGTACATCGGGGAAGTCGTGAGTAAACTGGTCACCGTTGATAATCCCGAAGGTACGCCGGTGCATCGGGCCTACTTCGATTTTGACACCCGGGGCCGCATGGGTGCATACAGATTCACCGCTGTTCACAAAGATGCCGAAGACAGGATTGACTACACGCTGGATGGAAGTATTCCGCCGGAGAGCCTCGCCTTTAGTGGGACGATTATTGTCTCGGAGGACGATCAGTTTATTCCGGTACCGGCCTGGCACGTTCAGGGTGAAGATCCGCAGGAGGAGGTCCCGCTGGCGGATTACCGGTCAGTATGCAGTGAACCTGACGGTGAGTATCCCGGGGATAACAGCTATGTGCCGCCGCATTACCGTCTGAAAGGAAGTTCAGGACATCCATTCTATGGGTTCGGCGCCGGTGATTCCGTGGATATCTTTTCCGGAAAACTGCACATGACACATCCACTCCTGGCATTCCCCGGCGATGGTGGTCTCGGCGTCGGTCTCACGCTGGTGAACTCGAGTTCAATCTATCCCCATGTGAATGAGGGACCCGCTGAACTCTGGCATGCCGCCGGCTGGATGGGGTGCGGATGGGAACTCCACCTTGGAAAAGTGGTCATTGAACGGGGAGAATTGCCGGTATTGACCCTCCCGGACGGAAGTTCCCGAGTGATGGTTTTTGAGGATCCTGATGGAGGAGCGGAAGCTTTTGATTTTCATGGACCCTACCGATCCGCGGATCTGTGGAAACTGTCGTTTACCGGTATTGATGATATCCACGATGATGATGTCAACGCTGTGTTCACGTCTCCCGGGGGAGTGACTTACACGTGTGATCTGAAAGTGGAAAACACTTATGGCACGTGTCCCTACGAGGATTGCGACAATTACAGTTATACCTGGCTTACCACGGCCATCACCGCACCGGGGTGTAACGGCACGGTGACGGTTGAATATGAGACTTATTCCGATGAGTATCTTCGGACTGAAACGGATGATCCTGTAGAGCGGAAGCTCTGGTACATGAATAAGATCACGTATCCTTTCCAGGAATCTCAGGAGATTACATTCGAGATGCGGAATGATTTCACCGACGATGGTGAGGCTGTGGATATTCCGGATGTGTTGGATTGTATCAAACATAATGAGACGAAGTTGATTTCATTTCAGTATGAGGAATCCTTGTCCGGTGACCGGCTGCTGCTGACTCATATTGACCGAGCCCGGCATACTGATTCTGAAACACCGGGGCTGATCACCGAATTTGATTACTATCCCGGGCAGGGAGCGCCGGACAGGCTGGACCGGTGGCGGGGCGTGATCAGCCACATGACTGTGCCTGAAGGCGGGACCGTGGAGTATCTCTATGGTGCGCGCAGCTTCCCCGTAAGGGTCTATGAAGATGGTGCTGTTCAGTATTCTGTTGAACATGAGGATCTGGTTCTTGATCGCCGGATAGCGGAAACGGCTGCCGGCCGAGAGTTGGGGTTTGAGAGGGTTCAGCGGGTTACCGGCGTAATTATTCCGGGATATCGGGATCCGGAAACACTGAATATCTCGGAGATCATCGAGACGGAACGGCGGTTATCCGGTGCCGGCGGAACGGCGGAAAAACGTCTGTTTCATGGCCGTTACCAATGTGTAAACAGCGTGGATAATCCTGAACCGCAAGCAGAGCCGATTATGGGGCTTTTGCTGAAACAGTGGGTTATGGACGGGGGTAATATCAAATCCGCCACAATCAACACGGGGTTTCACACCACCGAACTGGCATCTTCCATGGCCGTACATCCCTGTGTAAATTTCCCGGCAATCGTCTGTGTCCCCAATGAGGTTTTGGATATCGTCTATGGTGGTGTGTCCGCTGATGTTTATCCACCGGATCCGATGCAGGAAGAGGATTATTTCACTCGAACCGTCATGGATTATCCCACCGGACAGGTTCCGTTATATCTCAACCTGCTGCCTGACCGGGTTACTGTCTCGGAAATGACCGGATCGCTGGTCTCGAAAACTGAATTTGTATATGCGGTGTTTCAACTGGAATACAGTGAATTCCTGGGGAGTAATATTCTTACGCCGGTGACGGAAATCCGGGCGTATTCCGATGCCGGTACGTTTCAGACGCATGCTTTTATTTATGGTTTGGATTCCAGTACTGGGAGTTACGGAAAACCGGTTACCACATATTTGAATGAATCGGATCAATACCGGACGCAGTATGGTTACACAGATGACGGCAACGCGGATTACATCATCCGTCCCGATGGTGAGATTCATGATTTTCTCTGGTCAATCGGACCCTCCAGCAGGGAATACACGTTCAAATCGGATCCTGACAGTTCCTGGGATTTTCTGACAAAAACCGTGGTGAACGCCCGGGGTGATCTGATTCAAAGCGTTGATGTTAATGAGCAAATCACCGATTTCAATTCGGATCTGGTCGGCCGGGTTACAAGGATTGCACCGCCCATCTACACGCCTGTCGAGATCATATATACATCGCCATCCGAGACCCATGTCAGTATTGGGGAACTGGAATCTTTCAGTTTTAGGGACGGGTTCGGCAGGGGGATTCACAGTGAATCACCCGGAGATATCCGTGCCCATTCCAGAACGGGATATGACGCGTTGGGTCGTTCCTTGTATGCCAGTGTGGTGCATGGTGAGGGGGGACTGGGACCGAAATCACCCTTTTCGGAGAATACCAAAGGGTATGCCCGTGTGGAAAGCCGGGATGCCCTGGGTCGTGTCACCAGGATGTTTGATGCCTCCGGAAACCTCTCATCGGCGTCTTACAACCTGAATACAGTGACGATTGTTGATGGGGAAAAAGCCCGGAAAACGTATATTCAGGATGCTGCCGGTCGCCTGACCGGAGTGACCATGCCGATACCCGGTGACCGGGGTGATCATCTTACGGAATATACCTATGACATGTTGGGGAATCTCAAGGTTGTCCGACAGGGTATTGCCAACACAGCGCAGTATCAGGAGCACCGGTTCCAATACGATAGTTATGGCCGGTTGGTGAAAGAAACCCATCCGGACGCCGGGAAGACAACCTATGAATACTGGGATCAGACGGGTCGGCTCCACCGGATGACCCAACCTGATGGCGCAAGTGTTGTGTTTGCTGAAACGGATTATGATTCTCTGGGCAGGTTGAAGGCTCAGACATATCTTAATCCGGACGAATCCGTTGAGAAAGTCCGGCGGTTCTTTTACGACGGTGAGGACATAGACGATTTACCTGCCAATCTTGCCGGCGTAATCAGCTACGCTAATGCGACAGGTCGGCAGACCGGTATCACTGTTACAACCGGAGAGGGCGTTCTGGAATCGCTTTTGATCTGGCCGAAATATGATGCCGTGGGTAATCTCCAGGAAAAAGTGCTTCATATCCCAGACGATAATCCGGTTAATCTCCGGGTGATACTGACTCATGATCCGGAATATGGTCGGGTATCCGACATCCAGTTGGAAGATCAACTGGAAACAGGATCTCCCCGGATTTTAAGCCGTGTTCACTATGGGTATGATAACAGTGCCGGAACATTGGAATCGGTTACTCTAAACAGTGCAGAGAGTGCAATTCTCCTGGCGAACACCATGCACCATACGGCGGCCGGCGCATTGGAATATATAGAACTGGGAAACGGTATTCCCATCACGCAACTGTTTGATCCAGCCAATCTGCTGACGGACATTTGCCATGGTGATTGCAATAATCCAATCGCTGGCTTTGTGGGCTTTACATACAACAACGTCAATCACATCACGGATATAACGGTAAACGGGGAGTCCGACAGTTTTGAATACGACGCCTGGCACCGCCTGATCTCAGCAGATGTGGCCGGAATCAATCATCAATATCAGTATGATGTGTTCAATAACATGACCGGCCGGGCAGTGGGGGACGGTGATCCTCAGTCCTTCGAATACGATCGTGAATCACATCAGATCCTGTTCGGCGGAAACACCGGGACTGTTTCGGGGGAGACATGGCTTCTGACTAAATCCGGGTGGGAGACAGCAGAAACTGAGATGCCGCCGCCAGCCCGGGAAGAGAGCGGTTTGGCAGTGATCTCCAGTGGGGATCGCGCTGTTTTATTCGGTGGAACTGTGAGGACTGAAGTATTCCATGACACATGGGAATGGGATGGAGCAGTATGGTCAGAGGTAGTGACTGATACTCATCCCGGAGCACGATTCGATCACGGTCTGTGCCGGGGTATTTTTGAGGGCTCGGTGATGCTTTTCGGGGGTACCGACGGCCAGGATGAGATGGCGGATACGTGGGTATATGATGGTCTGACCTGGACGGATGTCACTGAACCCACAGATCCTCGTGGGCGGCAAGGTCACGGGATGGTGCATGATCCCGTAACCAATACGGTGGTGCTGTTTGGTGGTGAGAGAGAGGGTGAGTTTCAGGCTGATCTCTGGGTTTATAACAGTTCGGGATGGCGACAAATCACCGAGGAACCCGGGGATCCCTGGCCGGAAGCCCGTGCGGATTTTGCTATGGCAGCCGCCAGTGACGGCTGTTCCGGGTCTGATACACATATTGTGATGTTTGGCGGGAGCGGCCGTTCTGGTGATCTGAACGATACCTGGGTCTGGAACGGGAGTGAATGGCGTGAGATGGTCGTTACAGGACCGTCTGCCCGTCACGGGGCAGTGATGACTGATGCCGGCTGTTTCGGTGCAACCGAGGTTTCTCTTGTGTTGTTTGGAGGGGAGGACACTTCGGTTCTGGATGATACCTGGATCTGGGACGGACAGGCCTGGGAGATTGTCGCAACCGATGATTCTCCGTCCGGTCGTGCCGGTCACGTAATGGCGGGCTTGTGTTTCCAGAACACCAATCAGGCGAGTGGGTTTGTTTATGACCGAAGGGGTCGGCGCATCCGTGATTCACGGTGTGGGTATGAGTATGACGGGATGGACCGGCTGGTGCGGATCACGGATGCTGAGAGTCGTGAGGTTATCCAGGAACCAATGTACGACGGGACAGGGAAACGGGTTCGGACAGACGCCTTGAGTGGGCCAAACCCCCGGTACTGGCTGTACATGGGAGAATCACCGCAACTCCAGGTACATCCAGACGGCAGTTACACAATGAATGTTTATGCCGAAGGACGCTTGATGGCACGGGCGGCATTCGAATCACCAGACTCAGAACCAGTGATCACTTATGTGCATTCGGATCATCTTGGATCCATGGTGGCCATGTCAGGCAGCGAAGGTCAAAAAGTGTGGCCACCCGGAAGTGTGGAAAAGATCCAACGGTATCACCCTTATGGGGAAGCTATCCTGGACGCCACAGCTGATGGGGAACCTCTGCCGGGATTCACTGGAAAAATCTACGATTCTGAATCCGGACAGACATATTTCAATGCCCGGTATTATAGTGGAAATTCGTCAATTTCTACGGATCCCAACCAATTCCTTTCACCCGATCCAATCTACGGCCGCGCGACCGATCCATTGAGTTGGAACCGGTATGGGTATTGTCAAAGCAATCCGGTTAATTATACGGATCCGACCGGGATGTGGGATATAGGTAGGAATCAAAAAATACATCAGTATCTGACACGCCAAGCAATCAAGGATGCAAATATGAAATATCCTGGAATGTTAAGTTCTGGGGTTACTGATGAAATTATTAGAGGATCTTGGAAGGCTGATGTTCTAAATATAAGAGAATCACATTTTGGTGAATACTTATTTTGGCATTCGACGACGCCACCTGGCTATGAAAATGATCCAGAAGGTATAAAGAAACTAATGCTCGACCAAGCAGAGATTTGGTATTCTGCGGACGATGGAGGATTTTCGTTTGGAAGATTGATCCATATGATTCAGGATTCGTATTGTCCGAGTCATGTGAAAAGAGATTATTTCGGTGAAATAACTGCATTTTACGTTTATGACCTCCAAGAACCGTATCTTCATTTCACAGATGATATATTCGTAAAAAATGGGGAGAAGTTTATCGTTCCCAAAGAGGCATATAGCGCGGCCAAAGCTTCTTCAGAGATTCTGCAATTATGGAATAATCAGATACCATGGCACCATGTTCGTGATTATTTATCAGAATCAATTTGGAAGTTAACAGATGATGTGACTGCCAGTACACCAGGAGAAAAATACAAGAAGATTAGGGATATAATCAATGATTCATATGAGTAAAGAAAACACCCATTGGTACATTATATCGCAATGAATGTCGGATTTAAATTGATGTTGTTTCAGATAGGTGAAAAACTTGACAGGACTAAATGTGCTCTATTGTTCCTATACAGGTGAATCATGAAGATTAAAAGGCGAACGATCCTATTATTTATGATTTTCTCACAACTTATTTTTGTGATTGCACATGGATATCCTATTCCGACGATTTTGATTATTCTGTTCAGTGAACAAACCTCTTATGAAATTCTATTCAAGTGGTTATGGGTGACAAGCCAATTAATAATGGCGCTTTGGGTGACTATTCGTAAATTGAGAGATTGTATCAAGAATGCAATTCTAATTGCACCATTGTTTGTATTGATCTCATCTGTTGTGCATATGCAAGGAATGTTTAGTTTACCGGGAGTGCTCACTTTACTTCCTTCTATTGTGGTTTTTGTTTATATAGTTTTAGAAGTTTCAACAAACAAGACTTGACAGATGACCACTAAAGTGATGCTGATTTGTTTATCTGAATTTTGGGAGTTTCAATGTGAATTATAAAAGTGCCATAATATTTCTGTTCATTTCAATAAGCACTGTCCAGGCTCTTGATTTGGGGCCTGCCCCACGGGGATTTGTCTGGAAAGAAATTCTGAACGGGCAGTCAGCTTTACTCGTGCCCAAAGGATGGTTTTTCAAGCAGGTATCGAAACCTGACACAGAAGCATTTTTCGTCACAAAAGAAAATATTGATATTGATGGTAAATTCACAACTGGATTGACTCTGAATGTTCTGAAGAGAATCGATAAGAAAGCCAATATTCCTCCAAGCAAATGGGTTATGAACCAAATCGATGTGATGAAATCTACAAAACCAGTTGTTCGATCTTCTACGAACACGGTGGGTCCGTTCAAAACATTTCTTATCAGGATCATAAGTGAAATTCAGGGAGAAAGGGTCATTATCCACTATGTTTATGCGGCGAATGATGCAACCGGAACCGTATGGCTTTATATTTTTGAGTCACCATATTCTCAATGGGAAAAGGCCTGGAAAACGGGTGAGATTATGTTGAAAAACCTGGCTTTAGAATCAGACATTTAATATCTATTTTTCAACTGAAGATCGGGAAATAATGTTCACGTTGCCCAAAGCGCCACAGCCGCTCCGCAAGCGAAGCAGTCAGTGGCGGTAAGAAAAACCATCAAAACCAAATCTCATTACCGGTCGTACCGGGTAAAACCCACCATAAAACGCAATCTTCTTCATAAAACCTGCATTCTTGCCGGGTAAGAGAACAGCAGCCTCAAAGTCAGAAAGCTCCGACCCCGCCACCCCAAGCTCCAGGCGTTCCCGTCATCCTTTTCGGGGTGGATCAATGATTGAGATTGATCAATAAACATTGATCTACTGAACACAAGTCCCATCCCATAAACCCGAAAACGCACGTCAAGCCGGGGGCAGGATGCGTGCCAAACCAGACACTTCCCCGGCCTTTCTATTTTGTCACGCATCCTGCAGGTCCCCTTTCCGATAATGTGCCCATTATCCGACCTTGACTTGCCGGGGGACGTCTTCCGGGCAAGCCCCTCCACTCGTTCCTCGCTCCGGGATTCGCTGCGCTCACCTCAGACATAACAAACATTATGTTAACTTGGGGCGGCTGCCTGGCTGCCGCTAACATGCTTTTTAGGTTTTTTTCTGTCATCCGGATTTTTACCAAGATATTTGCCGGTTTGGTCAGTAACGGATTCAAAGTCGCTCTGGAGTCACGATTTGAATCCCTTTTTCCATTGTCTTTTTTTTGTTTGTTGCCCGTCAATGAAGACATCCAACTTGTCCCGGCGAGCCGTGACGAACCTGGCTGCTCCTCATTGACGGAACGGGGTTTTTCTCCGAGACGTTGGGATATGTCAAGGTGGAGTCCGGAGCTCCGCGGAAGAAGGCACCTTTATATATTCCGGCGTCGGGTACAATGTAAGCGTCCGATGAACCGCATCTTACAACCCTAATTCCGAGTTGAT
>SWBX01005259.1_pt3 | contig 13272 bp, 16 predicted proteins | sample 4693051 | NCBI WGS metagenome assembly SWBX01 (sample SAMN10267272, study PRJNA491770) | bioreactor metagenome | isolation source: DHS bioreactor inoculated with marine | place: Japan: Omine Ridge, Nankai Trough | reverse complement strand
GGAGCGAACGAAGTGAGCGTCTCGAAACCCCCGACACAGTCCACAAATCACCTCACCAGGTTTCGAGACGGCCCTCCGGGCCTCCTCAACCAGCCGAAGGGAAAGCGAGACGGACGACACGCGTCCTCCTCAACCACCCGACGGGAAAGCGAGACCGACGCCCCCCCTACACCGGCTGGTTGAGGAGCGAACCACCCCCCGCTTCGGCTGGTTGAGGAGCGAACGAAGTGAGCGTCTCGAAACCCCCGACACAGTCCACAAACCACCTCACCAGGTTTCGAGACGGCCCTCCGGGCCTCCTCAACCAGCCGACAGGAAAGAGAGACGGACGACACGCACCCTCCTCAACCAACCGAAGGGAAAGCGAGCAGGCTTCGAGACGGACACCCCCTACACCGGCTGGTTGAGGAGCGAACCACCCCCCGCTTCGGCTGGTTGAGGAGCGAACGAAGTGAGCGTCTCGAAACCCCCGACACAGTCCACAAACCACCTCACCAGGTTTCGAGACGGCCCTCCGGGCCTCCTCAACCAGCCGACGGGAAAGCAAGCAGGTTTCGAGACGGACGACACGCGTCCTCCGCAACTATCCGACGGGAAAGCAAGCGGGTTTCGAGACGGCCCTGCGGGCCTCCTCAACCAGCCGGGGTGAGGTAGGCAAGCAGGAGACGGACGCGAGGGCACCTTCCGCACGTGGCCCCGGGGAGAGCGCTACGCGCGGACTCGGCGCCGGCGGCTCAGTCCTTCCAGCGGGGCTTGCTGCGGGATTTGCTGTCGCCCCGGCGCTCAGGGCGGCGTCCGGATGGACGCTCATTGCGATCACCAGCACGCGGGCCACGATCCGGGGTGAGTTCGATGAGTTTGCCGGAGATCCGAGTGGCCTTCAGCGCGTTCCAGGCATCATCGGAAAGCCGCCCGGGCAGTTCCACCAAGGAGTGGTCCATGCGGATGTCGATATGGCCGAAGTCTTCGCTGCTCAGCCCACCTTCATTGGCCAGCGCACCCACGATCTGACGCGGCCCGATCTTGTGGCGTTTGCCGACCGCGATCCGATAGGTGACAAATGACTGGCCGCCGTCGCGGGGACGCCGCGGTGGGCGGTCGTCGCGGTGAGATGGCGCACTGTCACGATCACGGTCGGAACGCTCGGGGCGGGTATTGGCCCGCTGCGCCCGATCGGAGGCCGGATCCAGCAGCATCGGCTCATCGCCCTGCAAGTTCAACGCCAACGCCGCAGCAACATCCAACTCCGGCACATCGAACTCGGTGACGTAGTGGGCCACCACTTCGCGGAAGAACCCCAAACGATCGGAGTCCAGAGCCGCGGTAATGGTCTCGTCGAAGCGATTCAGCCGGGTGGCGTTGATGTCCTCAGCAGTCGGCAGCCCCACCTGGGTCAACTCCTGGCGAGTAGCCCGCTCGATAGTGCCCAGCAGACGCCGCTCGCGGGGAGTGACGAAGGAGATCGCCTCACCGCTGCGTCCGGCTCGACCGGTGCGGCCCACTCGGTGCACATACGACTCCGCGTCCAGCGGCAGATCGAAGTTGATGACGTGACTGATGCGGTCCACATCCAGACCGCGGGCGGCCACATCGGTGGCGACCAGAATGTCGAGCTTGCCGGACTTCAACTGCCCGATGACGCGTTCCCGCTGGGGTTGGGCGACATCACCGTTGATCGCGGCAGCGGAGAAGCCGCGGGCCTGCAGCTTCTCTGCGAGGGTCTCGGTCTCATTCTTGGTGCGCACGAACACGATCGCACCTTCGAAGTTCTCCACCTCAAGGATGCGGGTCAGCGCGTCCACCTTGGCCGGGTACGCCACCTGCAGGTAGCGGTGACGCACATTCGGCGCGGTGCTGGTCTTGCCTTTGACCGACAATTCCAGCGGGTCGGTGAGGTATTTCTTGGTGAGGCGACGGATCGTTGCCGGCATGGTGGCCGAGAACAGCGCCACCTGCTTGTCGTTCGGGGTATCGGCCAGGATGGTCTCGATATCCTCGGCGAAGCCCATGCTGAGCATCTCGTCGGCCTCGTCCAGCACCAGGTAGCGCAACTGGGTGAGATCGAGAGTGCCCTTCTCCAGGTGGTCCATGATGCGTCCGGGGGTGCCCACCACCACATGGACGCCACGCGAGAGCGCGCTGAGCTGAACGCCATAGCCTTGGCCGCCGTACACCGGCAGCACGTGCACATTGCTCAGCCGAGCCGCATAAGACTGGAAAGCGTCACAAACCTGCAGCGCCAACTCGCGAGTAGGCGCCAGCACCAGGGCTTGCGGTGCTTTCTGCTTCATGTCGAGGCGGGCCAGGATCGGCAGCGCGAACGCGGCGGTCTTGCCGGTTCCGGTTTGCGCCAGACCGATGACGTCACGGCCCTCCAACAGGGGCGGAATCGTGGCCGCCTGGATGGGCGAGGGCGTCTCGTAGCCGAGGTCTTTCAGGGTGCGCAGCAGCCGCTCTTCCAGGCCGAGATCAGCGAAAGTAGGGGTGTCGGCGTCGGGAGAATCAGAGTCAGGTCGTGCTGTTTTCACAACAAGACCGTAGTGGGTCTACCACAATCGGGCGACCACAGCGAGCTTTCCGGTACTCATTGACCCCCTCACGGGAGCAGGAGTGCGGACACGATGACGCCAATTCCGAGGGCCACCACCAGCACAGAGGCCACCCAGGCGAGGCGCCGGGTGAAGGTCGGCGAGACCGCTGCGCCGATGCCGGCACCGACCGCGGCCAGGCCCAACTGCCAGGCCAGGGACGCCAGCCCGGCGGCCACCACGAAGACCACGGGGGTTGCCGGGTTGACCGCCTGCATCGTCACTGCGCTGGCCAGCGCGAAGAAGTACAGCAGGGTCGCGGGGTTGATCGCGGTGAGGGCGACGAAGCGCGCCGTGATCCAGTGTCGAGGCAACTCGCCGGGGCTCGTCGGCACTGGCCGATCGGCGCGACGCAGTTGAACGAGGCCCAGGCCGATCAGTACTGCGCCGGAGGCTACCGCCGGCCAATCCCCCAAGCCGCGCAACACCGGTGCCAGTGCGGCACCAGCGACGACGGCCGCCGTGCAGTAGCCCAGGTCCACCAGGGCCACTCCCACCGCGGCCGCGGCCCCGGATCGGAAGCCGCCGGTGATCGATTCCCGCAGGATCAACACGCCGATCGGCCCCAGCGGCATCGCGACGCCCAGCCCGGCCAGCAGCCCGGCCACGGCGACGACGATCACGGATTCCGGCATGACTGAATCGTGACGCAATCACATCACGTGCACTGCAAAACCGTCTGTTGAACACTACGATTGGATGCTATGGACAGCCTTGACGAAAAGATCATCGACGAATTGCGGCAGAATGCTCGACTTTCGTTCAGTGAGCTGGGTCGTCGCGTGGGCCTGAGCACCAGTACGGTAGCCACCCGGGTGCGGCATCTGGAGACCGACGGCGTCATCGGCGGGTACACGATCATGCCGGGGCCGCGCGGAGTGCTGCGTCCGGGGTTGGAGGTGTTCATCGACCTGCGATTGGACGCCGCGACCGACGATGATGCCTTTCTCGCTGCCGTCAAACCCCTGCGGGAGGTCACCGATGCGGCGCATCTCACCGGCCCCTACGACTTTCTGGTTCGCGCTGTCGTCGCTGACACGGCCGCTCTGGACGCCTTGGTGAAGCGACTCAAGTCGACCTGCGGCGCCGCCCAAACCCAGACCCGAGTTGCGCTGCGTCCGGCGATGGTCCGCTGACCACCTCCGGCTGCACCCTCGGGTTGCCTACCGCTCCTAAGCTCGGCACATGTCCAGGCAGCGACGAGTTCTGACGGTGCTGGGTGTCCTGTTCGTCGTCGCCGGCGTCGTGGGCCTCGGCCCCACCGGCTATGCCCTTGCCGCCTCCGAGGGCCGCATCACCACCGTGGAGCAAGCGCCGACCACATCGGTAGCCATCGTGTTCGGTGCCGGTCTGTGGTCCAACGGCAAACCCATGCCGTATCTGGCTGCCCGCCTCGATCTGGCCGCGCAACTGTACGAAGCCGGACGCGTGAAGGCGATCCTGGTTTCGGGGGACAACCGACACGCCAGCTACAACGAGCCGGATGCGATGCGCGCCTACCTCATCAAGAAGGGCATTCCGGCCCGCAAGGTGGTGGCCGACTACGGCGGAGCAATAGACCGTTAATCTGTACCTTATGCTCACCAAGCCAGTTCGGCCCGCGATCTTCGCACGCATCTCACGCGACGAACAGGATCAGCGGGACGGCGTCACCCGGCAACTCGAAGACTGCCGAGCATTGGCGCACAGCCTCGGATGGCCGACGCCCACGGAGTATGTCGACAACAACGTGAGCGCTTGGAGTGGCGCGCCACGGCCCGAATACGAGCGCCTCATCAACGACATCAAGGCTGGTAGCGTTGACGGCGTTCTGGTGTATCACGCCGACCGCCTACACCGGCAGCCCGCACAGTTCTTCGAGTTCCTGGCGCTGATGGCAAGCTCCGGAATCGCTCAGAACTACCGCGCCGTCACCGGCGATGCAGACCTCACGACGCCAGACGGCAAGTTCTTCGCCGGGCTACAGGCACTCGTCGCCGCCAAGTCCAGCGACGACACAAGCCGCCGAATCCGCCGCCAGAAGCAGGCGGCAGCGCAGGCGGGACTACCCACAGGCGGGCGCCGTCCGTACGGGTACACCACTGACCAGATGCACGTCATCGACGCAGAAGCGTCCGTCGTCCGCGAACTCGTACGCCGCTACTTGTCAGGCGACAGTATCCGCAGCCTCGCCACCTGGCTCCAGCAATCCGGCATCACGAACGCTCGCGAAGCCGAGTGGCAGCCCACCGCGTTACGCCGCATGCTCGTCTCACCCCGCTATGCCGGTCTGCGCAGCCACCACGGTGAGGTGATCGGGCCCGCAGCCTGGCCTGCAATCATCACACCTGAACAGCACCAACAGGTCGTTTCCCGCGCCAACATCACCCGCACAACCGGTCACCGTTCCGTGCAGGTGAACCTTCTCACTCACCTCCTCGAATGCGGAGAATGCGGCACACGCCTTACCGGCAACAGCCACACCAGGAACGGCAAGCGGGTACGCCACTACGTTTGTCTCGTCGGCCCCGTCATGCACGGCTGCGGCCGCGTCGCGATACGCGCACATCTCATCGATAACTTCATCTCTGAGGCCGTCCTCGAGGCCATCGACTCTCCAACCCTCGCACGGGCCCGCGCAGGCGAGACCGCTCACGAGGAACGGTCACGGGAGCTAGGCATCGAAGCAGCCAGCCTGCAAAGTCGTATCCGGGAGCTTGCCGCCGACTACGCCGAAGATCGCATCAGCAAATCGGAATGGTTCACCATCAAGGAGCCTCTCAACCGTCGATTGGACGCGGTGAACCAGCAGCTCGCGCGCAGCGCCGAATCTCACGCGTTGGCTGCGGTAACCGTCCACGGCGACGAACTACGAGCCCTCTGGCCCACACTCACACTGAGCCGTCAGGCGGCAATCTGTGAAGCAGTCATAGAGCGAGTGATCATCGCCAAGCCATCACGAAGAGGACGGACCTTCGACCACGAGCGAGTACGCATCATCTGGCGCGTCTGAGCACTCAAGTGCAGTTCCGCCGGTAGCCTCCGCCGCTGCCCATTCTCCGCGCTGACCCTCGCCAGTCAAGGGCGCTCCGCGTCGCTTCGCGATGCCCCTTCGGGGCACCCTGGACCGGCTCCCGCCAGCGCTACGATGCGCCGCTATGGAGGTTACCGGCTGGAGTGCGCATACCTCCGAGGACGTTTCGGCTCGCGGGTGCGAACAAGTTGCCCGGCAGCATCCCGTAGTTCCCAGCGCCATGCCTGCTGATCGAAGAACAGCCCGTATTCCTGCGCAGGATCCAACGATTCGAGCGTCCACGTCCGAGAACGTGCCCGCCGAGGCCCATCGAGTCCGTTCACTGCACAACCTCCACCACTCGACCCGTCCCGGATACTTCACCGTCGCACCACTGACATGACCATCCGACATCAGCCAACTCGCCCACGCCCTGACTTGACGGCATCGGCGGGGTTGCCAAGCGATCTGAACGGCCACAGCTACCACACACTCCAACGCAATCACGCACCACTTGATGGGCACACCCACAATCGCCGCCATGCCCGCTCGCATTGCGCGCCTTACGCCTGTTACTCATGACGCCAGCCTCCCAGCCGTCACCGACACTCCGACCGTCAGCGCCTCCGCCAACCGACACACCGTCACCGGGTCAACCACCTTGACCGGCAAGCCTTGTTCACGCCGTGACCGCGCCACCCAAGCCGCTAGTTCCTCGCGAGTCAAGCCCATTGCGCCCACCCCGCAGGCGGTCCCTGCCAATCCTCGGAGTCTCGCCACGACAGCCACGACCGCACTGGAGCTGAACCCATTCGCGCCGATACCTGGCCCAGCACATCAGACCACGACCGCCCACGAACCATCTCCCGTACCGGCTGGAAGCCCTCTGCAACGTCGTACCGCTTCAGATACCGCTCTCGTTCCTGGCTCGCGTCATCCTCGAACGTCTTGGCCACATACTTCGCCAGATACCCCGCTGCGACCCTGGCCGGTTCGCGAGCGGAAGCGCCCACCGGAATATCACTTAGGCGGCGAATATCGACGCGGCCACCAGGAGCACCCCGCGCCGCTATCTCCCACGCCTCAGCGATCAGCGAACGGCGCACATACTGACCCACCGCGAAGTGCACATGAAGCCCGTGCCCTCCCGGATGCCACTCCGGCACCCACAAGTACGGCAAGGCATCCCCGCCGAGACCATCGCGCAAGCCACGGAAGAACCGACCCAGGTCCGCACGCACCGCTCGCTGATCATGGCAACCGTCACCGCCGTAAGTCAGCGTTGCGAGCCGATCGAGGCCGTTCGCGACGCAATACAGCCGAACCCTCCGCCGCGCGCGCCGCCCGGCCTCCCGCGACGACCGCTCGGGATCAACAGCAGGCCCACCGCCCCCGCCCACTGCAGGACGCACCGAACCAATGAAGGAACCACCCGCCTCGCCAGCAGCAGCACACAGCGTTAGCTGCCAACCAGCATCCGGGCGAATAAGAGAAGGAAGCGACACCACGACCCTTTGCCCAAGCCAACAGAGGAACTTGGACTAGGGGTACTCGCCCCACGCGCATCTACGATTCTCAACCCGAATGTGCCTCACGGGTATGCACCTCAGCCCACACAACACCTGTCTTGCGTATCTGCGCCCAAGGGCCCACCAGACGATGGCTGAGTACCGAAAGCTGGACCGCCCCCGACGCTACCAGATGCTCAACCGGACCCAACACCTTCTGCTCGCGAATCGTGTTGCCCTTGACCGCCCCCGCGCCCGCTGAGGTCCGTTCGAATGCCGGGTACGCCCAAGGGCGTTCCCCCGGCATTCGATCCGGGCCTCAGCGCGGATCGCCCGAAGGGCGATCAACCGGAACACCATGAACCACCAGCAACACCATCAACTCTGCATCCGACAGCGCCGAGAGATCACCAACTTCCAGCGCCGCAGCCAACCACGGCGCACGATCACAGAGCGATTCCCACGCCTCAGCCGGAATCGACACCACCAAGCGCGCTTCACTCATCACGAACCTCCTTGACATCGAGCAAGCCGCGACCCAACGAGTTGTGTTGCTTATACAAGACAAGTGCGCGCCCCCTCCGGGGCCGCGCCCCGCCTCCGAACGCTCACCGTTAAGTGACGTTTACTCGTTCATTGCTGGCGTCGACACCTATGCCACCTGTGTGCGGGCTCATCGCGTCTTCGGGGCGACCGAGGCGATTCTGACCAGCCAGACCTATCACCTTCCGCGAGCCATCGCGACCTGCCGTTCGGTCGGCGTCGACGCTTGGGGAGTCGGCGATGACAGCGTCAAGCGCAATGCCACCGAGTGGCGTCAGGATTCGCTGCGGGAGTGGCCTGCCAACCTCAAGATGGCTTGGGATCTGCTCAGCAGACGCCAGCCACTGTTGGGGCCAACGGAGACCAGTCTGCAACAGGCCATGAACTCCTGATTCCGACGGCGACTTGCCCCGACGTCCGGGGGTGGAGCACACTCAGCGCGGTGCCCCGTACACGGCGGACACCGTCGTCTATCTCGTCCTCGAGCGCGTCGCATCCCATGCGCCGAGTGTGACGAGGGACCCACCATTCTCGCGGCGGCATTCGTCGCGCCATTGACCTCCGAAAGGCACCATGTCCTCCCCCTTGAGTTCCGCACGTGCTGCGGCCAATATCGTCGCGATCTGTGCCCTCGGCGCCACCGCCGGTTCGGGGGTGATGGTGGTCGGTGCGGGTCGCGACGCGCTCGTTGCCGGCTACGGAACCACCTTGCCAATGCTGGCATGGCTCACCGCGGCGGTGAGCGTCACCTTCGCCGGAATGCAAATACCGGCCGGCTGGCTGGTGGACCGCTGGGGGCCGCGCCGGGTCGCCTACCTGGGAGCGTTCGGAAGTTTGATCTTCTACACCACGGCGATGGCGGCTCCGAGCTTGGAGCTGGCCTTGGTGGTGCGCATCCTGGCCGGGGTGACCATGGCGCTGGGATTCGTGTCCGGTTCGGTTCTGGTTCGGTCCTTGGGCATGCCTGCCTGGGTCCAAGGACTGTTCGGTGGGGTTGCGTTGGGCAGCGGCGGCGTCGCCTTCTTGGTGCTGCCGGCGTTGGGCACCACCCCACTCGGGTGGCGTTCACCGTGGCTATTCGTTGTCGTCATCGCCGCGATTGCAGTGTTGGCGTTGTTGAGTGTTCCGGCCACCGCGCCCCAGCCCACGACGCCCGGTGGCGGTACGAAGCCCACAATCCTCAGCGCCCGGCTGTTCGCTCTGGCAGCTGCCCACACCGCCACTTTCGGCCTGGGCGTAGTGCTTTCCAACTGGCTGGCGGTCCAGTTGATTCGCGACGGCGGGATCGAGGTCGGCTGGGCGGATCTCATCTCGGCACTGTTGCTCATCGTCACGGCGGTCAGCCGCCCCTTGGGCGGGTATCTCTTCGACCGAACCCATGACCTGCGGGTGGTGATCGTTGCCCCGTTGCTGGCTGGGGCGGTGACTCTGGTGGCGCTGTCGCTGCCCTGGGGCGTCGCTTGGGCGTTGGTCATTGCGATTTTGTTCGGCGTGTTCTCCGGTATGCCTTTTGCGCCATCGTTCGAATCAGCCCGCCGGCTGGTTCCACACGCCCCTGGTCTGGCGATCGGCATTGTGAACGGCTTGGCTAATGCGGTGATTCTGGCGGGGGCGCCGCTCTACATCGTCATGATTGAAGCCGGCCAGGGATCACTGGCACTGTGGCTCATGGCCGGGCTGTGGGCCTTGGCGGCGGCGGCGGTCGTGGTCACCAAGGATCGCCACTGAGTGAACTCCCCTCTCGGCGCCGACTCCGGCTGGCCGCGAGCACCTAGGCTTTCATCGTGGCCGTTCCGAAGCGTTGGGCAGTGGTGGTCAATCCGACCAAGTTCGATGACCCTTCGCAGATACGGGCACGCATTGACCGCGCCTGCCTGGAGCGGGATTGGCCAACCCCTGCGTGGTACGAGACCACAGCGGCTGATCCGGGCCACGGGCAGGCCACGCAAGCAGTCGCCGACGGTGCGCAGTTGGTATGCCCTTTGGGCGGTGATGGCACGGTGCGGGCGGTGGTTGCTGGACTGCTGGGATCGGACGTCCCCATCGGGTTGCTGCCCGGGGGGACGGGGAACCTCTTGGCGCGCAATCTGAAGCTCCCGACGGTGGATCTCGAGGCAGCGGTGGTGATCGCTCTGACCGGACGCACCGATCACATCGATCTCGGCGAGGTGACCTGGGATGACGATCCGCCCGAGGTGTTCTGTGTGATGGCCGGCATGGGCCTGGACGCCGACATCATGGCCGGCGTCGATGAATCCTTGAAACGAACCATGGGCTGGTGGGCATATGTGGTTTCTGCCGTGACAGCGATATTCCGAATTGGTTTTGGGGTTCGGGTGCGTACATCCTCGGATCGTTTGGTGAGTCAACACGCGCGAATGGTATTGATCGGCAATTGCGGCGAGCTGACCGGCGGCGTCCAGCTCATCCCAGAGGCGTCGGTCGACGACGGCGTCCTCGATGTCGTGCTGGCTTCGCCGCGCTCCTTGTCAGCGTGGCTGGCGGTGGGTTTGCACCTGGTGACCGGACGCCGCAGAGGCCATCGCGCGCTGGTTCATCTGCAGGACGATCGGGTCTGGGTGAGCACCAAAGAGCCGGTCGCGGCCCAGCTCGACGGCGATGCGGTCGGTTTGCGACGCGAAATGATCTGCCGCGTCCTGCCAAAGGCGCTACCGGTGCGGCGAACCAGTATTTGAACGTTTTTTCTGAGTTTGAACGTGAGAATTTCTCGTGGCGGTTCCCCATATGGGTGACTACCCGCTATGGTTCGACTCGTAGTCGCTGTACCAGCTCGCCCCAGCTTTGGGGTACGGGCTGTCTCCACCTCGGGGGGTGCGGAGACCACAGGCGGTCCCGGAAGTCGGAACCGCGCCCGTTAGAAGGAGAATGTTGGCATGACCACTGGAACCGTTAAGTGGTTCAACGCCGAGAAGGGTTTCGGATTCATCGCGCCAGATAATGGCGGCCCCGATGTCTTCGCCCACTACACGGCAATCACGAGTTCTGGTTTCCGTACGCTCGACGAGAACCAGAAAGTTGAATTTGAGATCACCCAGGGCCCGAAGGGTCCGCAGGCCTCGAACATCACCCCACTCTGATCTGAGTACACGAGGGCCTCTCGCTTCGGCGAGGGGCCCTCGTGCTTTGCCCAGGAAGCGCAGGCCTGTTCTGGTCGCTACTCGTAGCAGTCCTGGTTGATGTCCTGTAGCCCGAGTTCGGTCACCATGCCGTCGCTGACCCAGATGCGATAGACGGCCTGCGGGCTGTCTGCCACCGGAACGTAGCCGATGCCGTTGGTGGGTTCCTCATCACCTTCCCAGGTCGGGTAGGCCCGCACCACCTCGTTGAGGCTACTGCCCAGCTGAATGCCCTCCGGCGTTGCCAGCCCGGAGGTGGCGCCAATGAGGATGAGTTTGTTCGTGTAGGCGGAGAAGAACAGCTTGCCGTCCATGTCGTACTCGTTGAGTGGCATGGCGTTGGCGAGGCGTCCATCGCTGTCGTCGCCACACATTCCCTTGGTGCCACTAATGCCGGTGACCAGGCCGGTGCGCAGCGCCTCGGCTTTCGTCATGCCCAGCACAAGGCTGCCCACACCGGTGGGACCCAGCACATCAGCGGCGCCAGTCGTGGACGGTGGCTCCGAAGCCGGCACCGATACCTCGACCGATGGGGGCCGTGAGGGCCTGAGCCCGCCGAGATCGATGTTGATCGAGCAGGCACTCAGGCTTGACGCGAGGGCGAGGCCCCCGAAGATGGCGGCGAACTTGTGCAGTTTCATGGCTACCTTGACCGGGTCGCGAATTGGGCGTCGGGGTGCCGACAGCCTAGCGGGCCCGTGGGCCTACGGATGGGCCGCCGAGCGGTCGTCCCACCATCTGCCGGCGGTACCAGCGCAGCCGCGAACCGGCCAGACGCGGGTTAGCTGCAATCCTGACGACGGAGCTGAAGTGACAACTCCAGCACTTGACCGGCGTCGACATAGACCCGATAGGCGGCCTTTTCGTTGCCATCGACGTCCACCAGATCGGCACCCTGCCCGTCACCTTCGTCGCCTTTCCAGGACGGGTAGGCCTTCTTGACCTCGGTCAGGCTGCTTCCCAGGTGGATGCCCTCGGGCGTGGCCACGGCGGGCGTCGCGGCGATGACCACGAGCTTCCCGGTACTGGTGGAGAAGAACAGTTGCCCCACAAAGTCGGAGTCGTCAGCTGGCAGAGCTCCCACCAGACGTCCGTCCCCGGGCTGTCCGCAGGTGCCTTCGGTACCGCTGAGGCCGGTCACCGCTCCGGTTGCGGCAACCTGCGTCTTGGTCATACCCAACTCGATGGGGCCGGCACCGTCGGGGCCCAGCGTGGTGATCGATGCCGGATCCACGCTCGGTGTCGGGGACGGCGCCGGAGCGGACGCGGTAACCGGGCTGGGCACTGCCGTGGCGTGACCAACCGGTGGCGTCGCCGCGCACCCGCTGAGCATGATGGTGAGCACTCCCAGCGTTGCGGCGGCCTTGCTCGGAGTCATGATTCCCCCACCTGATCACTGTTGCGGAGTCCGGCGCACACAGCCTAGCCACCCGGGGCACCTCGTTTCTCCGGCAGGACGGCCCGATGCTAGACTCGACGCCGCTGCAAGACACTGGGGCTATGGCGCAGTTGGTAGCGCGTCTCGTTCGCAATGAGAAGGTCAGGGGTTCGAATCCCCTTAGCTCCACAAATGCCATCACCCGCCAGGTGGTGGCTTTTGTGCATCCCGGGCGCGGATTCGAACCCGCGAGGGCTTGCGAGTTTCCGACGGCGAGCCCGACACGCCCGCATCTCAATTCCTATGTGTTTGGTAGGTTTGATAGGTCCGATGGTTATAGTGTGCGATGTTCGTCCGCACCACTAGACAGGAAACAAGTACCGTGGCACCACTTCGCCGCAAGCGCGTTGCAACCGGAATCGCGCTCCTCCTCGGCCTCTCCTTGACCGCCTGCAGCTCCGCCACCGGAGATGACGGCTCGGGCACCAGCTCCTCAACCAACGCAGATCTCCAAACGGTGAAGGTCGGTTCCATCCCCACTTTGGGCCTCGGACTGTTGAAGGTCGGCGAACAACAGGGCTTCTTCGCCGACGAAGGCCTGCAACTCGACATCACCCCCGTCGACAGCGGCCCTACCGTCATCACCGGCCTGGTTGCCGGACAATACGATGTCGCCTACACCGCCTACGCACCGCCGCTCGTCGCAATCGCGGGAGGTCAAGACCTCCGGCTGGTGTACAACCTCGGCGGACTCGGCCCCAAGGGCACCAACGGCGCCATCGTGGTCGCAAAAGACTCCGCCATCACAAGCTGGAAGGACCTGGCCGGCGCCAAGCTCGGTACCAACGCCCCGCGTTCGGTCCTCGTGCTGTGGGCGCAAGCGGCGATCGCAGCTGACGGCGGCGACGCCAGCGGCCTCGAACTCACGCCGCTCCCCTTCAACCAGATCGCCGACAATGTCGCCTCCGGGAAGCTGGACGCCGGCTTCTTGGTGGAGCCCTACCTCACCCAAGCCCTCGCCAAGCAGGGAGACAAGCTCCGCAGCCTCGGCGACCCTGCCGCGGCGACCTTCGCTGAAGGATCGCCGGGCGCAGGCGTGATCACTTCGGCCAGCACGGCGGAAAAC
>SWBX01000421.1_pt1 | contig 13291 bp, 8 predicted proteins | sample 4693051 | NCBI WGS metagenome assembly SWBX01 (sample SAMN10267272, study PRJNA491770) | bioreactor metagenome | isolation source: DHS bioreactor inoculated with marine | place: Japan: Omine Ridge, Nankai Trough | reverse complement strand
GCCATCATTATCAATATCAATAATGTAAAATAAAAAGTATTGGATGGTTTAAAAATATGAATACTGTCTGATGTAGTGTGTTCAGGTACACCACGCTTCAAAGCCAGCATAAATGAAAAAACAACCACAATCGCTATAAAAACAACAATCATCCACCATGTGGGTGTTCCGGGAAAGCTGTGGATGGAACCAAAAACATCGCTTCTTGCTATTAAGGTCATATATAACGATCCAAGAAATGTCCCGATACATAACAGCGGGAACAATCTCTTATATTCTCCCGAATTAAAACGAACAACAGCATGCAGGGCAGCTGTCAATAAAAGCCATACCGCCATTGAAATCGCTTGTATAGGGTCCCACTGCCAGAAACCGTTCCAACCAAGCAGACGATTGGCCCAGATACCGCCAGTGATCATACAAATGCTTAAAAATAACCATGTAAGACGGAGAAAATTTTTACTATCCGGCATATTCTCCCTTTTTGTGAGATAAGCCAGAGACATGGCAGCAGGAATAAGTGCAAACGCATAAGCAATAAAAGTCGTAAAAATATGCAGCGGCATTAAAATATCCATAAGTTCCGGGCTGATGCCGTTTCCAGTGGGTGGCAAAGAAGCTCCACCCACCGCGAATATTGATCTAAAAGGTGTCATCGTAATTGTCAGGACAAGCAAAAAAGCACAGCCTATTAAAGCATATACAATAGTGATCATAGTTGTCCGGTTGCGTATCCGGTGCAGTTCTGTATAAAGCAGTACTACCATGAGGGAAAGCCATGCCCATATCAAAAACGTCCCCTCCTGACCTACCAGTATAGCAGCCAGCCGATAAAAGATCGGCAGTTCAGCACTGCTATGCTGCCAGACATAGAACAAACTGAAATCAAGAAAAACAAAAGCAGATGCCAGTAATAGTACAGAAAGGGTTGCTGTAAAAGCAGCAGTTCTTATAAGCAGGATGCTTATTTTTATTCTGCCAGTAAACAGGTAAACAGCAGCTGAACATGTAGATAACAAACTGGCATATAAGAGCATGTTTCCCATATTCATCTAAGCCGTCTCCAGATTAAAAATAACAGTATAATAAAAATTAATATAGGCAGGATATCTCTTAATATAAGCTCAATAATTGCAAATCCCGCAGGCTTTTTCACTGTGAGCACACCTATATCTACATTACTCCATTTTCCTGAAGAGTCTTTTACATGTACAAAAATAGTATGCTTTCCTAATGACAGGTCTGATGTTTCTATCACTGCCCCAAGCAAGACAGATGAATCAGATGACCCGCCGACCACAAATTCCAGAGGCATCCCGTATCCTTCCTTACCCATATCATCAATGAAATATTCAGCACCCGTTACTTTTGTAAGCGCCGGAAGCACTACTGATGCCTGCAAGAGGCTCGTTTCTCCCTGGAATACTTCCTCAGGATTTAATGTGACTGCCAGACGAGGTACAAACTGGGTGGTTGCGAGAGTATGGAAACTTATTGGGTCAGACCCGCCGTGACACAGTGTGCAGTTAGGTGCCAAACCATGAGCTGTACCCGATGGTGAGAGACCCTGGGTGCCCATATTAGTTGCATTGAAAGGTGTAGCTCCGCCGTGATATGTATGACAGTCCTTGCATTTTGTAACATTCCCTGCGGTCCAGTTCGGCCAGCCAGGGTCCTGTACAGTACCCATAGGATAAGAATCAAAGTGGAACCTGTTCTCTCCTGTGACATTGTGACACGAGTCACAAGTTATTGTAGTTTCTGATACTGTGTGCGAAATTGTTGCCATGGTTCCACCTATGATCTTCAATGTCCTGACATGTTCCACGAGGGATTCGATGTCTTTATGACAAACACGACAGGGTTCAATGACTTCATCCGTCACATCGCCCACAAAGTACGTCAGGCTATGATAAATATCAGCCTCCTCATTGTGACAGAGGACACATGTACTAGTTTGATTCGTCATTTTAACTTCTGCACCTGCATAATGGACAGAACCGTATTCAGAGTGACAGTCGACACACAGTATGCCTTCGAACGGCTGGTATTCCCTTCCTTCATGTTCAGGATGACAATCCAGGCAATCAACATCATGTCTGACCGCGCCTCTGAAAGTGCCCTTACCCAGCAATGTCGGGGTATGGTATTTACTAATACCTTCAGGAGAGTGGCATGCATCACACCCGGAAATTACATTTATGCCGGATCCGTGACGCAGTACTCCTATCAGCGCTTCTGATTTATGGGGGAATTCCCCTTCAACGCTGTGACAAGGGAAGCAGTAACCCATGGTCTCGTTTCGGTATTCTCTTATTTCAAGGTTTGTGTGTAATGTTTCATTAGTGGCGTTATGACACACACGACATGTGTACTCATTGCGTTTCAGGGTGTTTGCACTATCATCCGGTGCACCTGGATAGTGTGAAATAATTGGACTCAGGTTGAATTCATCTGAGCGCTGTTTATCAACGTGACAATCTTCACAATTCCTGGTTATGGTTATTCCTTTGTCATGGAATGTCGCAACTCCCTCACCTGCATGGCATAGAGTGCAATCATTATCTGCATTGTGTTTTGTAACCTGTGGAGCATCTCCCCATATGGGTGCATTTGTTTCATTGTTATGACATACATCACAACTGTAGGTATCTAAAAGGTCTTCCCGTGTCGAATCATGGGATGTTGCAGCCTTTACATTTTTTGAGGTGCTATTAATGACGGCATTAAAGTGGCAGTCCCAGCATGTTGAATCTGTTGAGATTTCAGCACCCTGGTAGTGTGTATATATCTGCGTTGCATCAAATTGCGAGTACCCATGACAGCTAATACAGGTTTTTGGCGGGCGCTCACCTAAGTAGGGCGTGGGATGCTCATCTGGCTCGCTGCCATTGCCGTGACATGCCCAACATGCTTTGTTTGCCTCATCAGTGATAAAAGTGTCACAGGTCGCGTTTTGATTCAAATAAGCATGTACACCCTTTTTGAAAGTATCCACATCGATTTTAATGGGGGCTACTCCATTTCCTGCATGGCAGCTGATACAGTCCGAGCTGTATTCGCCAGGTGAAAGGGTATAAACATGGAATGTCCCCGGTTCCTCTCCAACTGTTATGACGCTATCCAGTGGCAGGTCCCTTAATAATTTCTTAGTCTGTAGTATCCATAAATCGCCGTCTAAGACTTTTTGCTCACCTGCAATGAGCCACACATCCTTTAGTATAATAGCCTGGGTTGATGTACCAACAAAAACAATATCCAGTTTTGCGCTGAATACATTAATATCCCGGTCGAAAACCCGTTCTTCATATATGAAATTACTTCCCTCTTTTATTATTGTATCTTCTACCAGCGTTTCATTTTTATACAGTTGCAGCCGTGTAGCAGTGCTTTGCAGGTTTACATCTACAACATAAAGATTATAACCTTCTCCAATATCCCAGTATTCTCCCATCTTGAGTATTTTCTTATCACTCTCTTCGAAATTGACATATATACGTCCCAGAGTGACATTTTCATCATCCTTTTTCTCCTTTTCCAGGATATAGTAATCCCTACCGTCCGGTTCATTTGTACGATATTCACGATCATGGCAGGCATAGCACGCTATATTATTTGTTTCTCTGTGGATGCGTGACGCAAGCACATCTCCTGACAACTCAACAACATATGCATATGGATTTATTCCTTTGAATATTTTGGTTATTGTGAAATCTACAATACTGGTGTTGTCATCTTCTATCCCGCTGATCTCGAAATCAAGCGTATCACCCTGGGACAGGATATCACGCTTTAGCAGCTCACCATCTTTTTCAAAGATGAACATGGCAGCATTACTTGTGGTTTCTAATAACGTGATGGAATAATTATCCACAAGCTTCCACGGCCTGCCGGCAATGAGGGTTTTTTCAACAAAGGCATAATCCGTATGGTTTCTTGGATCAGGTGCATTACCCCATTCTTCTGCATTGTCTTCATCAAGATGACAGTAGATACAGTCTGATGTATTTACCAGGTTCCAGGTCGATCCGTAATGTGATACCAGTGATGTATCATTAGGGATGAAATTGTCCCCGTGGCTCAATATGCTGTTTTTATGGCATACCGAACAATCTACTGTTGTGTTAACATGCTCGTCGATATCATCCAGATACCTGATGTGCTCATAGACCATGGGTTCATAAAAGATAGATTGGTTGAAATTGTGGCATTCCATGTTACCGCAGTTTTTGGGAGTGCTGTAGTTGTCAGGGTGGCCTGTGGGTTGGGCGGCCTCTGATCCGTTCCCGTCACCATGACAGGCCCAGCAGCGTACGTTATTCGGATCCAATGTGTCGGCTGCACCTCTGTTGAGATCATAATGAATCGCACCTGACCTGTTCATGGCCAGTACATCGATCTGGTACAGTTCACTTACCATTCCACCTATATCATGACAGCTCACACAATCATTTCCGGCACCGGGGAGCATACTGTCATTGTGGAAGGTAAACCCTGCCTGTGGATTGCCATTATCCATTACCTTGTTTGAAATATGGCATGGATAACAGTCAATGCTATTATTAAGGTTTAATGGAGTATGATCGTAGTGGGTAGAATTGAAGGGATCTGTAGGCTTACCCCATGAAACATTATCTGAATTAACAAAGTGACACCACCAACAATCGGTGGTATTATTGGTTGCTGTCATTAAATTGTCAGTATCCACGTAGTGAGAAACATAGTTCTTTGCTTCAGCGTATTTGACATTAATAGTTGGTATCTGAATAGATAGTGAATTGTTATGACAGAAAGTACAGTTGGTAGATATGTTTGTTTGAACATCCGCACCCTGTGGCTGGTGTTCAGGGATCTGTATGGGCGGTATCTTTCTGAGGTGTTCGCCATTTAATGGTGTTTCACTGAGATGGCAGTCCTCACAATCAGGTAATTGTGGTACACGTCTGGTATGGAATGGATCTATAAGCTGTTCAGTATAATTTACATGACATCCCCAGCAGACCCTGGATATATCAGAATAATTACTGGCATTGAAATCTCCTGTAATGTTGTAGTGTGAACTATTGAAAAAACCATCCCTGCTTATTATTGGCAGATCAGCAGTTATGTTTGTACCACCTTCTAAATGACAGTCAGTGCAGTTCCCACCAGCTGCTGCCTCGGGTTCAAAATGCGGATCAACATGGCAGTCCATACAACCGGTATATCCCATATCATAATAATCTGCCTGGTTATGACCGCCAGGCCGCTGTATATGGCAGTCAGTGCAGTTCTTAATTGAAATATTATGGAATGAATTATGACATAACCTGCACGTAACGTCATCCTTGCCATCGCTGTTATAATCAGTATGGGTATATGATAATCCCTGGTTATCCCATGAAGGCATGGGTTTGAGGGTATTTGCTCCTGCTAAACTTCCGCTTGCACTGGGATTGTGGCATTCACTGCAGTTCCACGGTATATGAATAACAGGTTTTTGCTGGATCGGATGACTGGAAGTTATTGTATAATTAAAAGTACCAGGGGACCGTGGAAATACCCTGGCGATCCATATACCGCTTTTTGGAGATGAATCAAAAGTAACACCGTAGAATTTATCGCCCGCGGGATAATATATTTTTGATCTAAATGCGAATGTGGCAGTTCCATTGACGCTGGGTACACAATAGGTGCCATCCCACGGGTCAGCAGTATTTAAATCCTGAAGACCGTTGGTGGTATCGTCTATCGGTCCGATAAGTGAGAGATATATTTTATATTCATCGTCATCGCCGGTTACGGTCACATCAATTGTTCTGGAGTTGTCCATATTGATGATATAGGTTTTTGTCACGGCTTCATATGACATGAACTCCGGATTATAAGATCCGATAGTATCGCTCAATGAATATTGATCAGGAATTGAAGGGTATGATAAATCTCCGTGACACTCTTCGCATGTTACCTTTATTGCATGAATGCCAGTACTACTGATATTAGTTCCTGTGAGTTCATCAGTGTTTGCGATTAGATGTTTATCAGTTCCAGTCTTGTCATGTATAAAATTCGTATGGCAGTCAATACAATCTGCTTCTGTTACATGAGAGGCAACATTGAATGTGGTCTGTAAAATGGGTCGCTTAACAGATGTTTTATAATACGTCTGTACGTTTGAATTTGTGCTATTGTAAATAGTAGTCCATCCACTTGTACCATAAATAAATCCACCCTCATGGCCGTATTTAAGATCATGCAGGTGAAGGGGAGTTGCCCGCAGGAACTGCGATGAATAGGTACTGTGACACACGCTCAGGCAGTTTCCACTCAGTTCTGATGTAATGTTATCAGGATGTATCATAACTGTCGGGTTACGCTCTGAGGGATTGCTCTGCGGACTCCATGAATCGTGGCAGCCTCTTGCCTGGCAGCCCCATAATGTGGTACTGAAACTGGTTGATGCCTGAAGATCCTTGGAATTTATTGTAGTACTGAAATCGACCTGGTATTCACCAGTATAAGCATCATCCGGGTAATTGAACACTCCGTAATATATCTGGTGAACATAATCCTCTACAAGGCCTATTGTTGTGGTTTCACTTGAGAAATCATCACTCGAATAATTGTAATGCGGATAGGTAACATCTACTGTGAGTGCGGGCGGTGAATCTTCGGCACCATCACTGAAAATATCGTCACCATTTGACATCACTTTTATATCATCGATCCACCAATCTTCATCGTTATTGTTATTTACACTGAAATAGAATGCTATGAGTATTTGTTGTCCATCATACTTTGTCAGGTTGACTGTTTTTTCCACCCATCCGCTGCTGTTGCCCGAATATTCTTCAAGTGTGTCCCAGGTTGCCCCCCTGTCAACTGAAACTTTGACAAAACCGTAATTATCTGTCATATTATACTTAGTCCAGTATGTCAGGTTGATCATCGGCTCTTCAGCAGCGGGATCAACTCCTGTGATCAATTCGTTAAGCCAGTTATATGTCTTTGCAAAAAAACCCAGTTTTTCCTGGGATCCGGATAAGACAATATCCTCCAGGGGAGTCCCGGATGTAGTATGGTTGTCGAGATAATGCCAGCTATGTATACCTTCCCCTGCCTTCCAGCTATTTCCTCCATTGTCGTGGCTCTCTGAACCGTCCTGTTCCCATGCAGGCGGTGAGAGGCCGCTGACTGGTGTGGCATTCTCCATAATACTTACCAGAATTAGGTTTTTTTGCTGCATCCCGCCGTCAGTATCCCACCAGGTCCAGCCTGTGACATTTCCCTGACTTAAGTATCCGAGTTGATACGGAGTCTGACCGTAGTTCATTATCACAGTATAATTTTGTGCCTGGACCACACCAGCACCTGCACTACACGTTAGTATAAATAATAACAATATCCGTGCAGTGTTGATGTTTTTCATATTGTCTCCGCTTCTTTTTCTTTTTTTTTGTGCTTCAATCTGACACCCAATATATAAAATATTATTGAAAAAATACCTAAGAATACAAATTGATCAAGTGAAAACTTTGGTAGGAATTTTATGTAATATATATTCACGCTGAATAATTGTAATATTAATAAAAATGCAAAAATGATCGAAACATTTGTTAAAAATTTTCCATATTTGTAATAATGCTGTATAAAATATGTTCTGGATGAAAAGAAATGTGAAGAAATTGTATTATCACTGGGAATTCTACTGATAGGCTTATTCAAATCAAATGGTAAAATTCCCTCAATAATATATTTACTCCAGGTATAATATGCACTTACATATAATGCAAGTAAGATGCCCATGCTGCCAAATAAAATCCCACTTCCATACATTATGTCACCCAGTATTGTTGTGATAGGAATGGTGAGTATCGGGAAAAAAACCCAATAATATGCAGATGATTTTTCCCAGAGGGTGTATTCATAGGTTATTTCAAGCCACCAGACAATAAACATAATTGTCAGTATAAAGGGAGTATAACTGTCTGTGAAATTTAAAAGAAATATGAATGTAACGAGCGTAATGTTAATTAAAATAATCAATCGAAGAAAACGAGAGATTTGTGCAGAAATATCAATCCCGAATGCGGGCTCAGTCCCAGGAATCTTCAATTCAACCGAACGTTTTTTAAGCCGATCCAGATTGATGTTCATGTTATTTAACCGTTCATCCATCTTATTGATCACAACCTGAGTGCCCGCGATTTCTTCCAAAACGGGTTCAAGCCTGTTATATACCCCGTTTTCAAAACCTATATCGATCAGTTGTTCCATGGCAATAGTTCTTTTTGCAAGAGTAATCCCGCCCCATAAAGCACATAATCCAATTATTATAATAGTCAGATTCACAATAAAATCCTGTGGTTTGAATTCTTTACCTGACAGTACATCTATCACTGGCGTATAATGTAAGTATATTAAATAAATTGCCATGAATAATATAAACAATATACTAAATTTTTCCAAAAGTGAAATACCTGGTTTTTCAGTCATGTATATTAATTGATGAGGCTGGTTTATGTTTATTTAGTTCTTTCATTTTTTATATGGCAGAATGTCGTTTACCTGTAAATTAAATAGATATTCAGTAACTTTTACCAGTGGATTTGAAGTTTATGAATATATAAAGCAATATACAGATTATAAATATTGTAAGTCCGAGATTTTTTATATTCTTTATAATCTTGCTCATCTGGTATATCTCAGATCCGTACTTGGTAATTTGAACATTATTTGGATCGAACAGTAAATATTCGCCAATACTCTTAACTACAATTGGCTTACCCTGAAATATTAAAGCCTCCCCCTGTATCTGGTCTTTTCTCATGATCCAGTTATCTACCAGTTCCGCAGCATCACCTTTTGTCCTGATATCCTCACCTGAAATTGAATATATCCTGTGGATAACCGGCATTGGTGCCTCTTTTGTTTCGAACATGATGATATCTCCCTGTTGTGGATCGACTTTCAGGTTCTGCATGAGAACAAGGTCCTTTGTTTCAAGGGCAGGTGACATGCTGCCTGATGTTATGATAGCAAAAAACATAATCTTGCTAAGAATGATGTATGCTGTAAACCCTGTAATTAACAGGGGAACCAGTACTGGCAGAATATTCGGTTTTCTGGATGATTTGTAATATTGCTTCGTCTGCTCTTTTAAAGATCGTTTATGATCAGGACTTTTTCTTATGATCGGGTTGATTAAACCGGGGATAATATTTATTTTATTAATATTTAGCCTATAGAAGATATAGAAAAATGAAATCAACAGAAGAAATCCAATTATAATAGAGAAATGATTATAATAGAGGTAAAACGAACTGTAGATTATTGTCCCAATAATCAGTTCAATAAATGACATTTTTTTTAAAAAAAGTAAAAAAATAAGTTGACCAATGGTCAACTTATCCAGTTACATTTGTTTCATTTGCAGGCCAATATTGAGACTCGCTTGTTCTGGTGTTGTTTGTAGTAACATTGATTGTCCAGGTATAATTCTCCAAATGGGTTGCGTTTATGAATAAACCACCCTCTACCCGGTTCATCGTAATATTGAGTCCTATCATTGTATGACATGCCATACATGCAGTATTGTTGGATCCAACTGAACTATTTCTAGACTGGTCGAAGAAAGGTTTGTGTGCCTCATTCTCATTGTTCAATTGTGCGCTGGCATTAGTGTGACATGATATGCATTCGATTGTAATTGCAGCATGCGGCGTAGACTTTGTTCGCCATGATTCATTCCATTTTTCTTTGGAGGAACGATTTAAATCTCCTGATTCATTGAAAATTTCATAGCCAAAATTGTCAATTGCTGTTCTATTAATTCCAAATTCTTCCAATGCAGTAGCATTGATCTGATGACAGAAACAGCCCGGATCTCTACCATCTACACTCATCACTGCACTATATGCAGAATGCGCACCAGTATTAGCCTTCCATTCACCAACCTCGGCAAAGTGACATCTCTCACACATATCATATTGACCACTGGCAGATGTTACAGTGTACCATCGATGCGATCCCATAAACATCGACATTGTGCTGGGTATAATGAATAACCCGATTGCAACTATAGCAAATCCTAAAATAAAGATACTTTTTTTATCCATAATTAATCCACTCTTCAATACTATTTAAGTTATTTAATTATATAGTTAATTTTGTATTTAACTCTTTTCTTTCATAAAAAAAATTATTCCCATATCAGTGTAACTTTTTTTGAAGTCAGTTCATCACCATTGTTGTCATGCACTTTAATGTAAACATCGACACTGTCTCCTTTGTTTGGAATGATTTTCAGTTCTGATATAATTTCATATTCCCCACTGCCTTTATAATTAACAGATCTCCAGTAATCAATCTGTTTTGAGTCCAAGATAGTACTCATATAAACACCTGGAAAATGAGCCGATGGCTCTTTATAATCTTCAGCGTTGCTAACTTTCGCACTTGTAACATCTATACTATCTATAACCGGTGTACTGTTGTGCTCTGTAATTGTAATATTGGCTTTTATGACTGTTTTTTCACCAAGACAGCCAGATGCCATGATTAGTGCGATTAGTATGATGACAAAAATTGACCGCATAAACTAGCAAATAGACATTAATAACTAATAAGTCTTTTGAATTGATTTGAGATATTTTACTAAATACCCAAATGACCGATAGGATTCAAATCAAAAAACTTAATAAACAAGTGTGAGAATTCTTTATAGAATCAAGTAACTGCCAGTAACAGCAAGCAGTTTCATATAAATTTAATCGATGTGGATGTAAATCTGATGCCCAAAAAAATTTCAGTCAAAACCGTGGCAAGTGCTGGCGCGGGTGGTATTATCTACGGAATAGTCGTTATACTCCTAAACTATTTTGCACCAATTGTTGGAATTATCGCTGGTTTTATTAGCGGAGTCGGACTTGTGGTTTTAAGCGACCAGGACGAGGAGGATAATATGGATATCTCACCAGTTAACCTGCTCTATTTTGCAGGGGTCGCAATAGTCTCTCTTCTTATCGGATATATCATAATTTTTTATTTTAAAACCGAGATCATTCACGGCATGCCATATTACCCAAAGGACTTTACAACACTTACGGATTTTATTTTATCCACACTCGAAATCCCGGATATACTCAGCACAATAATCGGTGGCCTTATTGCATTTTCATTATCTGATAAAATAAGTGCAGTTTACAGGTATTTCCGTGGTGGCCCACCAGTGTGATTGTACTCACCTGGAATAATCTCTATATCGACCTGAACCCCGGAATGACACCCGACACATGCCCAGTAACCCTTTGAAAAATAATCTCCTTTGACATTTCCCATTGTATGGTCGAAAGGATTACCTGCTATGTACCTGGTTGCCTCGTTAGACTGGCTGAGATAGAATGCTCTGTGAAGGTTACCTGAGTAATTTAAGACCAGTCCCACATTGAGTCTGGTCTGCGACGTGTTGAACAGTTCGGGGTCATTTAAAGTATAATTCCTGTTGCCATGACACCAGTCATCATCACATGTTCTCATGGTCATTGCATGGGCATCAGGCTTGTCTATTAATGAGGTATTGTGGCATAGGTGACAGATTTCATTTCCATCGATCTCAGAATTATCATTATGATCCAGACTGACTAATAATGATGTTGTATCATTGGTCCATGAATTGCCGTCCCATGTCCAGATCTGATTATCGACCGAATGAATTGTGCCGTTTGATGGATAATAATCAATACCTCCAATGGCAAGATAAGTAGTATAATTAGTGTTGCTGGCTGCCCTGATATGTACTTGACCGGTAGCAGACCCATTTACCTCATTATATTCTGCAAAATGGCAGCGCTGGCAGCTCACTTCATCATAAAATCTATGCTGCCCCGTGAACATTGAAAGTATATCAGGCATAATAAATATTGCAAGCGCTAATAAACCAATTATCAATAATATTTTACTGCGTTCCATAATTCACCATAACATTATTATCAGGCATTTGGCACTTCATATCTACCGTTATATATTTATGCACTTCCTGATTGAATAAACAGGTCACATCCCTGTATTTCAAAATAATTGATTTACTCAGGATCACTGAAAAACCCCCTGCTGTTGTTGTATAATTGATCGTCAGTTTTATCAATTATATAATGCGCAGACTGGTTTAATCCGCTTATACCACTATAGATCACGATATCTCCGGATGTTTCATTATACTTTGAGTGGCAGTTGGTACAATATATATTCTTGGTAAGATCATGTGTCAGATTAACATTATATTTCGAATCTGAGTTTGGATTGTATCCATGACATAGGCAATTTACCGGGCTGTGTGCGCCAGCGCTGACATTGGCTGCAGATGCAGAGTGACATTTGCTGCAAAATTCCTGCGGAATGGTCTCAGTTTTAAATAATTCGTGACTGCCTGAAAGCATAGCATTAGCTATGCCTATGATCAATATAATTAAGATTCCCGCGATAATTATTCTTTTTGAGATCATAGATTTTCAGTACCACTCCTGACTTGTTCTGTTACCTTTATCCGGATAAACGTGGCAGTATCTGCAATTATATGTAGAATTATAATAACCAACAGCAGCATTATATGCTGTTGCATTATGGCAGGTGGTGCATTCCTCGATATCGAGCACGTTCTTTCCTCCGACCGAATATGTGGATGGTGTGGTTGTTACATTGTGGCGATCGCTTTCGTTTATCGGATCTGCTTGATACGAATGGCAGCACTCGCACCATTTCCATGTATAATCCTCGATCGGGTGATTCATCTGCGTGTTGATATGGCACATCGTGCAGTTCACATCCCCGTGTACACTAGCATCGAACATTGTCTCGTTCACATACGCATCAGAGTCCTCCAGTCCGATGTGGCAGCTTTTGCACTCTTCGGACCAGTTCAGCGTTGGGATCGTAAGATTCAAATCATGCATCCTGCCTATATTATGGCATTCCGGAACGATGCAGCCAGACGTCTTTGTCGCATGTGTGATGTTTGCGGTGTAGTTCGGCGGACCTGGATATTCGAATATGCCGATGAACTCGTTTGTCGAGTCCCGGTGGCACCATGTGCAGTCTGAGTAACCGCCATTTACGTTTGCGATATCAGGGCGGCTTCTCGCATAATGCGATGCCTGCGACATGTTAACACGGTACGACGCGTTCCCGCCGGCATCGAAGCCCGGAACTTTCATCGTGCTTAAGTTGTGGCACCCATATCCGCATGAGGTCGAGTTCGTCTCGGCATTCGTGCGTGCTTTGATATCGATGCCGCCCTTGAAGTGGTTATAGACCG
>SWBX01006716.1_pt1 | contig 13427 bp, 13 predicted proteins | sample 4693051 | NCBI WGS metagenome assembly SWBX01 (sample SAMN10267272, study PRJNA491770) | bioreactor metagenome | isolation source: DHS bioreactor inoculated with marine | place: Japan: Omine Ridge, Nankai Trough | reverse complement strand
TGACAGGCGCTTCACCCGGCGGATTCCCCAATGCCGATATCGCCTGGGCCGAAGTGATCACCAGTGCGGAATCCAATCCGACGCTGACGCCACAATCGATAGCGGTAACACCGGCGAATCCGACGATTCAGGTGGGCGCGACCCAGCAATTTATAGCAACGGGGACTTATCCGGACAGCTCTACCGAGGATCTTACCGATAACGTAACCTGGGATTCTTCGAATACGGCGACGGCGACTATCGACCAATCCGGAGTGGCGACCGGGCATGATGCCGGAGAAAGTACTATTTCGGCGACGCTTGATGGTGTCACAGGCAGCACCGTGCTGACAGTGCAAAGCGCCAATATCTTTGTCGGTCCGACCGCCAATGCGCCGGTAATAAACCATGGCGACGGAAATGGATTTCAAACGAATCCGGCCAATGCTCACGGCGATGATGGCCTGTTCGCCGTGGACACAAACAGTGGCACCAATAGCAATACCTCCTGCACGAATGCCGGCAAGGATAAACATATCTATTATAACTACGGCCTCAACATACCGAGTGGCGCCACCATCGCGGGCATAGAGGTTCGTCTGGACGCACGGGTCGATGCCACGAGTGGTTCTCCGAGGATGTGTGTGCAACTTTCCTGGGATGGCGGCGCAACATGGACAGCGGCCAAAGTCACGCCGACGCTCTCAGGCAGCGAGGCTACCTATATTCTCGGCGGCACTGCCGATAACTGGGGCCGCTCCTGGGCTTCAAGCAATCTGTCAAACGCCAACTTCCGAGTGCGCGTTGCCAACGTGGCTTCGAATACGAGACGCGATTTTTCGCTGGATTGGGTAGCCGTGAGGGTGACCTATTAGTCATTTGCCACCGCATTGTTGAGCATGAAACCGCGGGCAAGTCAGGCATGAATAGGGGTAAGAAAGTGATTATGAAGAAAATGTAACTTTAGGCGAATAGGGGGGCCGCCGATCATATCCAGTTCGTAATTTTTACGGTTGGATGATTGGTGCCCTTGCCAAAATCGATGCATGGGGTGTACCGCGGCTATTGCCGGTGGGATTTACGTTATTTGGACTTGTACTTTTATGATGAGTAACGACCATGAAGCTATTTTCTGAGCAGCACTTGTTAGGAATTTTGACCAGCCTTCAAACATTTCGAAAGGCCGGCAATCGGGTTTTGAAAAGGGTAATACTGCTATCGCCATTGTTACTGTTATCCGGCGCGGGAGAGGCGGTTGCAGAGGCCGATGGCCCCTGCGAACGTGCCGGGTTCCGCTATGCCGATTGCGGCAATGGCACGGTAACCGATGCCGAGACGGGGTTGATCTGGCTGAAGGATGCAAACTGCGAAAATTTCGGCCCGAGGAATTGGGCCGATACCGCTGTCGCGGCGGCGGACCTGGCCAATGGTCAGTGCGGCTTAACTGATGGATCGTCACCAGGCGAATGGCATTTGCCCTTCTGGTTCGAGTGGGAAAGGACAGCTGCCGATGCGAGGGAAAAAAACTGCATGCCCTTTTTGACCGATGCAACCGGCGATCGTTGTTACAGCGAGGGATCGTCGCCATTTATCAACGTGCAAAACGGCTTCTATTGGACGGCGGCGGTCCAGCCAAACGCTCCTGGCACGGCATGGGCTTTGAGCATACCGGACACCACCGGCTACAACTATCGTGACCAGGCCTATGGCTGGCCGGTCCGGGGCAATAATATCGGTATTAATAAAGAAAGTTGTAAAAATAATGGTTGGCAGGCGCTCGGATTCAGAAATCAGGGGCTATGCATCAAGGCTCTAATGTAATCCGGTTACCAATGAGTCAGAACTTGATTTTAAAAGCAAATATGATTACATGAATACCTATAATATTGATATAAAACCAAAAAAACATCTGTTGAAGATTAATTTCAAGGAAATCTGGTTTTATCGTGACTTACTTTACATGTTTGTCAAGCGCAGCATTATCACCGTTTACAAACAAACTATACTGGGGCCGATATGGTTCATAGTACAACCGATTATGACCACGGGCATGTACATGTTGGTTTTTGGCCGGATTGCCAATATATCCACGGACGGTCTTCCCCAAATACTGTTTTACCTGTCCGGCATTGTCATCTGGAATTACTTTCACGAGTGCTTCAACCAGACCGCGCATACCTTCAACCAAAATGCCCAAATATTTGGAAAAGTATATTTTCCACGGCTTATTATTCCTTTCGCTGAAGTACTGTCGGGCTTAATAAAGTTTTTTATCCAGCTGGCGATTTTTATCATCATCTATTTGTATTTCCTTTACTCAGGTAATACGACCATTCAACCTAACTGGACTTTGGCATTAGTACCCGTTTATATCGTCTTGATGGCAGGTATTGGGCTGGCGGCAGGTCTTATTTTTAGCTCTTTAACGACAAAATACCGGGATTTGAATCACTTGCTCACGTTCGGCATTCAATTGCTGATGTATGCGACGCCTGTCATTTATCCGGTATCGACTGTTCCGGAAAAATATAAAATCTTCATTCAAGCCAATCCGTTAACCCCTGTTCTGGAAGGCTTCAAATATGCCTTTTTAGGCGCGGGTCACTTTAGCTGGCAGGCCCTGGCTTATTCCGGAGGCTTTATGACGATTCTGTTATTCATGGGCATCATCATTTTTCACCAGACCGAACGAAATTTTATCGATACGGTTTAATTAATCATGAAAAACAATCCAACGAATATAGGCCAGAAAATCTCGGGTCTTAATTTTTTTAAAAATGGAATGTACATGTCGCAACCCATAATTAAAATAGAAAATCTCGGTAAACTTTATCGTCTCGGCGAAGTCGGGACGGGCACCTTGTCTCATGACCTTAACCGTTGGTGGAAAACCAGAATAATGGGCAAGGAAGACCCGTATTCCATAATAGGCACAATCAATGATCGGACCCAGGCCGCGAAAAAAGGCGAACATGTATGGGCCTTGCGCGATATTAATCTGGAGCTCCAGGAAGGTGAGGTACTGGGCATTATCGGTAAGAATGGCGCGGGTAAAAGTACCTTGTTAAAAATCCTCTCCCAAGTGACCTCACCGTCGAGCGGGCGTGTCAGGGCGCGTGGCAGAATGGCCAGCCTGCTGGAAGTGGGTACCGGTTTTCATCAGGAAATGACAGGGCGGGAAAATATCTACATGAACGGTACCATCATGGGGATGCGCAAAAGGGAAATTACCAGCAAGCTCGATGAAATCGTAGACTTTAGCGGGGTAGCAAAATACCTTGATACGCCGGTTAAACGTTACTCCAGCGGCATGATCGTGCGCCTGGGATTTGCCATAGCCGCGCATCTGGAGCCGGAAATTCTGGTTGTTGATGAAGTGTTGGCGGTCGGTGATGCTGAATTTCAGAAAAAAGCAATTGGTAAAATGCAGGATGTGTCTAAAAGTCATGGCCGGACCGTCCTCTTTGTCAGCCATAATATGGCGGCGGTAAAAAGCCTGTGCAAAAACGGCATCGTGCTCATTAATGGCTACAAGCGATTTGAAGGAAAAATTTCAGACGCTATTGATTTTTATCAAGATAACAATGTGCTGATAACCAATAAAAACAACTATTGGGAATTTGGCAACGATGCCGAAAATGACAATATCCGGGTAAATAGCATAAAAATAACGCCTATAAACGGAACCGTATTGGACATCGGTTCGGGTGTTCGGATAGAAATAGATTTTTTCAACAAAGTTAAGGATATTACCGAAGACCTGACGTTTGAGATACTCACAAAAGACGACGTTTTGGTTTTTCATCACGGTTTTGTGTTTGCCAAGGATAGAAACTCGAAACAGGGCAAACATAAAATCACTGCCTTCATACCGCCGGACCTGCTTAATGCCAATATTTACAGCATGAATCTGTTTTTTGGTCAGAGCCAGCGTTACCTGCTATTTCGACGAGATAGAATATGCGCCTTTGAAGTCGAAAACATACCCCTGGAAAACAATATGGCGGTACTGCCTGGTATTGTCAGGCCGGCGGTCAGCTATACCCTGGATTACCATGAAAATAACACTCAGACGATAACGAAAACTATTTTGACCGATGCAACCGGCGATCGTTGTCAACAATGATGGGGCGTCGCCATTTATCAACGCGCAAAACGGCTTGTATTGGACGGCGGCGGTCCAGCCAAACGCTCCTGATATTGCATGGGCCTTGAGCATACCGGACACCACCGTCTACAACTACCGTGACCAGGCCTATGGCTGGCCGGCCCGGAGGCATTAATAAAGAAGTAAAAAATAACGGTGGCGGGTGCCCGGATTCACAAATCAGGGGCTCTGCATTAAGGCCTTGAACTAAAGAAGGATTAACAAAAAGTCAGTCACTTGACGATAGAAAAAAACAGATCGTCACGCCTTCATACGGAAAATGTATTTTTACGATCAGGCCGACAGGCGAGGTACTCGTAGCGGGATTATGAATTCGGCCCCTAAGTTGTTTGATTTTAAAGCGATTATTTTTCTCTGAGCCTTATGGATAAACACACTAAAACATTAGCCGATTACCTTGACTTTGTAAAACGACGCAAGTACTACATCGTAGTGACCTGGCTGCTTGCCAGCCTGGTTTCTGTCATCATCGCCTATAATCTGCCTAAGGTTTATCGGTCAACGGCAACGTTGTTGATCGAAGCGCCAATTCCCACAAAACTTTTCGAATCGACCGCGTCCCGCTATGCGGCGGAACAGATCCAATCGATATACCAAAGGGTCATGATGACCGATAACGTATTGTCGATTATTGATGCGACTGGCCTTTACAGCGGGTTCAGGAATGGCTATACGAAATATGAATTGGCGAATTTGTTCAGGGATAGCACCGAGGTTGGGCTAACCACATCTTCTTTAACGCCCCGGAATGAATCAAGAATGGCTGAAGTCGCCTTTTATATTTCCTTCAGCCATGGCGAACCCGCCAAGGCGCAAGAAGTGGCGGGTAAGCTGGCGGCTCTGCTCATCGAGCAAAATGATAAAGCCCGAACTCAACGGGCTACCAATGTGGCTGAGTTCCTGATGGAGGAATCGGCCAAGCTGAACCGGGAGCTTCAGGAAATCGATAATAGAATCGCCAACTACAAAGAGCAAAATAACTTCAGTCTGCCGGAGCAAGTGCAAGGGAATCTGGCAGCGATCGACCGCGCGGAGAGCGAACTGAGAGACACCGATAACCAGATCCGGGCGACAAAGGAAAGGATCGCTTTTTTATCGGCGGAGCTGGCAAGAGCGCAACAGGAACTGCCGGGCAAGTCTGATGACAAGGCGCCGAAAAGCCGGGCCGAAACGCTCAGAATCTTGCGCGCGCAATACCTTCGATATTCCAGTCTTTACTCACCTTCCCATCCATCGGTGGTTCGTCTCAAACGCGAAATAAAGGGGTTGGACCCGGCTTTCGAAGGGCAACTGGCGCATGAAGACGTGAAGAAACAGTTGGCGGAAGCCCGGCGTGAACTTGAATTACTGGAAGAAATGTATGCCGATAATCATCCGGATATAGTCAAGCGCAGAAAACAAATCGACCGGCTTGAACAACGCTTGAAAAATACGCAGCCGCATTCGCGGCAGGAGCAGGAAGCGGTGGCCATGAACGCCATTAATCCGGCTTATTTAGGTGTGCAGGCGCAGTATAAAAGCAGTCAGTCAGAGCTTCAGTCATTGATGCAGAAGCAGGACTATTTAAAAGCGAAACTTGAAAAATTGCACACTATCCTTGCGATGGCGCCTCAGGTTGAAATGGAATATACCAATCTGATCAGGGAACGGGACAACACCATGAAGAAATACACCCAACTCAAGGAAAAATGGCTGGATGCCAAGCTTGCTCAAACCCTGGAAGTACAGCAGCAAGGGCAAACGCTGACCCTCATCGAACCTCCCGCTATTCCCGCGCGTCCGGAACAAGTCAGCAGAAGAAAGGTCGTCATCGGCGGTTCTTTCATGGGAATTATCGCAGGCCTCGGCATTGCTTTCCTACTTGAATTCCTGGAGCCCGGAATCAGGGGGTACCGGGCCATTAGCGAAGTCACCGGACTGATGCCGTTGGTTGTCGTTCCGTACATCGAGTCGCCGGCCGAGGTGGGCGAACGGCTGGCGAAGCAGAATAGAATGAGGAAAGTTGTTGTCAGGACCGGCATCGCTTTCATCATGCTGGTTGCCATTGCGATGTATGTTCTTTTCTTTCCGTTGAATACAGCCATGAATCAAACGCAGGGACATAGTAACGGTAATAATCATGCCCTGATTGGAGAATGACCAATGATTAATAAGGCGGATGGATATCCACTCGACTCGATCCAATACACGAAAACCCAACGGGTCACTATTGATCCCGATGTGCTGCGCAATAACCGGGTTATTATGGGACTTTACAACGATCCAAGAGCGGATATATTCCGTGTGCTCCGGACCAATGTCCTCAAGCAGCTCAGGGAAAACAACTGGAATAGCTTCGCAGTCACCAGCGCGACGCCAAACGCGGGAAAAACATTCATCTCCATCAATCTCGCGATCGCCATGGCCATGGAGGGAAATCAAAGCGTTCTCGTCGTTGACGCTGATCTCAGGCGGCCAAGTGTGGGCCAATATCTGGGATTGCAATGGGAATTCGGACTGGTCGATTGTCTGGAAGGAGAGGTGCCCCTGGAAGATGCCTTAATCAATCCCGGTATTGAACGCCTGGTGATATTGCCGGGTAAAAACGCCAGCAACAGTGCTTCGGAATTGATTTCATCCCACAAAATGGTCAATTTGATCGAAGAGATCAAATCGCGCTATGAGTCGCGGATAATCATTTTCGATATCCCGCCGCTTTTTGCCGCGGACGATGCGCTGTTGTTTATGCCCTATATCGATGCGGCTCTGCTGGTTGTAGAGGATGGAAAGAACACGGCCGATGAACTCCAGCATTCCATGTACATTCTGGAGCAGACCAACCTGCTTGGGCTGGTGGTGAACAAATCACAACAGCCGCTTCCGACCTATCAGTATGGGTACCCGTGTGAAACCGCCTGAAAAAATCAGGGCTTATTATTGTCTGAATCGATCAGGATTGAACTGAAGTGGAGGATGGGCGAATGATTCATGTTTTACAAAAAGCCGTTGAGGGGAGGCGGGGATGATTTCAGCACAGCCGGAAATAGGCTTTATTTCCTGACCGGCGCCCACGCTTTTCCGCGACTCGCTTGACGGCATGAGGCAATAATACCGGATCGTTGAAAGCCCGTTGAATTGCGCAAGTGCGCCTGATTTCGCGGCAATCTCAATGACACGGTTTTCAAAACAAGGCATGAGGAGTATTGCAGAATGAAGATTACGGTAGTAGGCGGCGGCCGGATGGGACTTCCCCTTGCTTGCATGTTCGGCAGACATGGAGCAAGCGTAACAGTGAGCGACATCAATCAGACGCTTGTGGATGCTGTTCATGCCGGCGTTTGTCCTTATGAAGAGCCGGGGCTGGCCGAGCTCATGGATGATTTGCACAAGGAAGGCCGGCTTCAGGCTGGCACGGATACCAGCAAGGCCGCGTCCGAAGCCGATGTGATCGTGGTTATCGTACCCGCCCACCTGACGTCCGAACGCGATATCAATTTCAGCATACTGCAGCAGGCTTCGGAGGAAATCGGCAAGGGGCTTCGCCCAGGCACGCTGGTGGTGTACGAGACCACCGTGGCCGTGGGCGGTACCCGGCGCTGCCTGATACCGTGCCTGGAACGGCACAGTGGTTTAAAGGCAGGGGTAGACTTCCATGTGGCCTACAGTCCGGAACGCGTGAAGGCAAACCATGTGCTGGCGCGACTGGAGACCACGCCCAAAATTGTCGGCGGTCTGGACTCTGATTCATGCGCAAAGGCGGTGGCATTTTATCAGCGCTATCTGGGGGCGCCGGTTGACGATGTGGGCACTATCGAAGCGGCGGAGATGGCCAAATTGCTGGGCATGCTCTACCGGGACGTGAACATTGCCTTGTCCAATGAGTTTGCGGCTTTTTGCGAAATCGCCGGCGTTGATTTCGAGCGGGTGCGCTTGGCCGCCAATACTGACGGCGAGGCAAATCTGCTGTTGCCGGGCATTGGTGTAGGCGGTCATTGCGTGCCGGTCTATCCGTATTTCCTGACCCGGGAATCGCGGCGCTTGGGCCTGCCTCAACGTATTTCAGAAGCCGCCCGCGAAATCAACGATTCCCAGCCCGCCAGGCAATTGAAACGGATTGAAGCAAGATGGAAGAACCTGAATGGCAAAAACGTGCACATCCTGGGGCTGGGCTTCCGGCCTGGCGTCAAGGTGGACACCTTCAGCCCAACCTATGCACTGCGCGACGAACTCCAGCGATTGGGCGCGCGCGTGACGATCGAGGATCCCCATTACACCGATGAAGAAGTTCGCGATGCCGGGTTTGAACCGGGCACGATAGAGGCTGCATGCGTCGTCGTTCTGAGCACGGCCCACGCTCAATTCGCTGATCCTGATTTTATTGCGTGGCGAAAGCAAGGGGTGGAAGTGGTGCTGGATGGCCGTAATTTCTGGAACCAGCAGGACGCCGAAGCGGCCGGCGTGCTTTACTTCGGAATCGGGCGATCTTCGCGCGCGGAACGCACTGTCCTGGAAACGATCTCTACGGTGAACCCGCCGCATGGGCTTGGCTGAGGAGGCTATTGTCCAATGAGGCGTTCTACAAGATCGGTATAGACCTTTTTGTGCGCGCTCCAGTGGTAAACCTTTGCGAAGCGTTCGGTCGCGTTACGGGACAGAGCGCTTCGTTTACCGGCGTCCCGATAAAGCGTAATCATTGCCTCGGCGAGGGAGCCGGCGTTTTCCGCCGCGAAGAACTGCACCATTTCCTCATCGAAATAGCGGCTGATCGTGCCTGTTTCAGGCACGATGCAGGGGATTCCCATCGTGACGTATTCGAGCAACTTGGTGGGCAGCATGATGTCCGTGCCGCTGCTGATGCGCAAAGGAATCAGGCCGACATCCGCGTCGTGGATCATCGAGGGAATCTTTTCCACCGGCACGAAGCCGTCGCTGAACTTGACCGTATCCTGCAGGCCGAGCCGATCGCTCAACGCCAGTAAGTGCTCCCGTTCCTCGCCCGCGCCGATAATGCGGAGCTCCATGCGCGGTATCGCGTCTTGAGCTTTCGATACCGCCTCTAAGGCGATATCCAGTCCGAGTCGGCGGGCAAGGGTGCCATGGTAAACCATCACGAACGGCGCGTTTTCGGGCTTGGCGGGCAATTGTCCGCGCGCCGCGAAAATGCGGTCATCGGGCAGATTCATCAGTATGTGGATTTTCTCGCGCGGGATGCCTCTTGCGGACAGAATATCCTTCAGGCGATCCTCGACAGTAATCACGGCCGAGGCGAATTTTCCGGCCCAGCGTTCCTGCAGTTTCAGTGCCCTGACGATCCAGTGCTGTTCTCCGGAAGAAAACTTCTCCAGATAGAGTTCGGGCATTAAATCGTGTACGTCATGAATTACCGGGACGCCGAGCAGACGCGGCAGGCAGGTTGCGAATACCAAAAAATCAGGCATGTTGTTGATATGAATCAGCTGATAGCGCAACGGGCGCAGCGATAAATGCGCGAATATCATTAAAAAGAATACAAGGTAATCGATCATGTATTCGAGAAATGAAGTGCACTTGTTCTTCAAGCCGATGGTTTTGATGATATCCACGCCGGCGATGGTTTCACGGTGCGGTTCCCCGTGCTGGCGCCGCGCCAGAAACACGACATGATGACCGCGCTCCACCAGGGCCTCTGCCTCGCGTTTCACTCTGGGATCCCGGCGGTAATTGGTATAGGCCGCCATGAAAACACATGCCATAGGCTATTTCCTCATTGGTCAATATTGGCAATCCCGCGCCATTGCGCGGCTAACATTCATCACGCTTCATGTACCTTCAATCGTCTTCTTTATAGCCTTCGCCGAAGCTTATGTAGTTTTTCGCTTGCCGGCGCCAGAAATCATTGATGGTTCTGCCATCTGTAGCGAGACCGTTCGTCTCAAGCGTATAGCCGACCATTTTCCAGAACAAACGGTCATAACCGGGGTCGCGCGCGCCTTTGAATACAATCGGATGCCATACGATCGAGACGCATCCCCGCTTGCGGCGCAGGGTGTCGAGCGTAGTCCGGATGACCTCCCACGCGCGTGCGCCTTTCAACCCCAGATAGCCCCGCAAGGTAACGTCCATCAGGAACAGGTTGAGCTGAAGTACGTTATAAGGACGATCCTCGGCGAGGCAGTAAGGGAAATAAGGATAGGAAAATCCGGCACGCGGCCCCGTGCGGTCCGGGAATCCCATGGACATGTCATACTGGATGCCTGCCTGTTCCTGCGCGCTAAATAAGGCGTCATAGTGGAATGAAAGAAAGTGCTGGCGCGAGCCGGCCGGCCGGCCCAGGCGCCGCGCCAGAAGCGCCGCTTCCTCTACATACCAGACGGGGTTTTCGGTGGACCGGTAGCTGCCGTGCAGACACAGGTCGAAACCGGCATCGGGAATCGCGCGCAAATAGTCGCGGATGCGGTCGTCCTCGATGCGATAGTTGACGTCGTCGGGATGCCTGTGAGCGACGGCTACCTGGAACGATGCGCGCACCCCCAGTTCTGCCTCCCGTTCAATGATATCGGGCACGCAGCCATAAGGATCGTCTCTATGCATCAATGCGCGTGCCAGCCCTGTCGCCGCCCGCCAGGCGTCAGCCGGATCGCGGTGGCGGACGAGGTGGCGCAGCACCGTTTTCGCGCCCTGTTTGACGATATCGATGATATTGGCCGGAATAAAATCGACATCATGCGACAGGACGAGCGCATAGGCGGCATCTTGCGGCCATGCGAGCGCGTGCCATGGTTCTGTTTCAAGCCGGACGCAGAGCGCATGCAGCTGTGTCATGAGCGCATCAAGGTACTGATCGACGATATCTTGCGGCATGCCCAAACGGGCAAAGATACTGTTCGAGTACAAGCTTCGCGTTTCATCCTTGTCCGGCCCGAGACGTTCGGACCAGGCGCTCAAGAAATAAAAGGCATTGGCGGCGAGATCGAAAGGGATGTTCAGTGCGGTCTCGAAACCGGCGGCTGTTTTTGGGAACAGGACGATCGATCCATCGACCGCGACAGCGGCCTCGATAGCGGCATGGCTTTCGAGAAATAGCCAGGATTCCGGACAATGGGCAACAGCCAGACATCGTTCGAGCGGCCATGAAGGCTCCTTGGAAGAACCATACAAGAGCCAGGGACCGTGCGCCGGCGGCAAAGCGGAATACACCACCGGAATCCCCCGCGCCATGAATAATGTATCAAACACATAACGGACTTTGGGCAGTAACGGATCATTACAGCGCAAGACGATATGAAGTGGTTCGCTCATGTCAGGGTGTTTCCCTCCGCGCGGTGAAAGCATTCATTTTTTGTCCAAATGAATAACCACAGAGAGCACAGAGTTTACTCGTTTCCACGCTCCTGAGGCTGTGAAAGTATTCAATTTAAAGGATTTAACCACGAAGGACACGAAGAGCACGAAGTTTTAAGTTTTTGATTAACTTAATTTTTTTCTTCGTGTCCTTCGTGATCTTCGTGGTAAATAAGGCTTTTTATGATGTTTTTACTAATTCTTTCACACTCTCTCCTGCGTGGGAATGCATAAGGGCACAAGTACCCATAGGGCATAAATGAATTCGCACCTACAATTTACCCGCCATAATGAAATTGACTGACTATAGACACATCATATTGCTTAACCGTAGCCAGATCATTAAGTGCTATTGCTTAGGTGTTTATACCAACTTTAACGTTGTGCTAAACCAGAGGACAATAATCCCTAAGGATTTGGTCGTAAATAATTTCCCTGTTTAAACATAGGATGCGCCGACGCCAGGAGGCGCATCGTTCGCGAGCGATGTATTTCATTGCGCGCCGCCTGGAGCGCCTACTTTTGGTCAGCGCATCCTATGCAAGGTTCCAGTCTCAGGAAGTCATTTTTAGCCAGATCATAAGTCAACGAAAATAAAGCGGATAACAGTTCGCGCACAATAGCTGCAACGTCAGCCGTTGGGCATTTCAACAACCTGGGGTGCATCCGCAACTACTACAGAATAAAGGGGCAGGTTCACGCGCACGCGCGTGAATTGACAGAGACTTAACGCAGGTATTCGCATGAATGGCATTGTTGCTAAACCGCAAAGTTCGGCTGATCGCACGGTTGCTCTCAACAGGAAAGCTGGTGCGATGAGTTCTATCGACGTAATGGTGCCATGTTATAACTATGGCCGCTTTCTGCGGGAATGCGTCGAAAGTATCCTAAGCCAATCGGGGGTTGATATCCGGGTTCTGATCATCGATGACGCCTCCCCCGATAACACGGCGGAAATCGGGGCTCAACTGGCGCGAGAGGACGCGCGCGTCAGCTTTTATCGACATTCCGGCAACAAAGGACATATCACAACCTTTAACGAAGGCGTCGATTGGGCTTCCGCCGACTACTTTTTGCTTATCTCAGCGGATGATTTCTTGTTTCCCGACGCCTTAGGCCGGGCGGTTGGGCTAATGAACAGACATCCGGAAGTGGGTTTTATTTTTGGTAAAGCGGTTGATTTCATTCTCACTGACGGCGATTACATCAGTCAACCGCAAACCTTCGTTAATAAGGTCATCACACAAATCACTGATAATTTGGAGTCCCGCACTCTGAGTGGGGTCGAATTTCTTAAGCTTATCGAGACCAGTCGATCGGTAAATATTGTGAGGACTCCTACCGCAGTGGTTCGGACAGAACTACAGAAGCGTGTGGGGAGATACCTTTCTGAGCTACCGCATAGTGCCGATATGGAGATGTGGTTGCGTTTGTCCGCGCATGCTTCGGTAGGGATTTTGAACGAATACCAGGCGGCGACCCGTTACCATGGCGGCAACATGCAGTTTAACTACTACAAGGCGAAAGGTTTGGCGGATCTTGAGCAACGGAAAGAGGCTTTCGAGTGCTTCTTCAAGGCCTATAGTCATACCTTGCCTGAAGCTCAACAACTACACGGCAGATTACTCAGCCATCTTGGCTTGCAGGCGGTTAGACAAGCAAGCCATGCGTTCAGCGATAAAGAGGTGGCACTCAGCGAGCAGCTCGCTGAGTTCGCGCTCAGTAGTTATCCAGAAGTCAAGAAATCATTGCCTTGGGCTATTTTGACGTGCAAACGAATGATGGGTGTTGAATTATCCAGTTGCTTGGCCCCTGTTATCAGACGGATCCGCCAAGTGGCGTCGGCATTGTTGAAGCGCGACTCGTAAAGCGAGCAGAGGGCCGTACTGGCCTTGTCTTTCACCTTGCAATTGACTTAATCGAGAACGGGTTAGCGGGTATGGGCGGTATAAAATATTCTACTGTTATCAGGACCTTTAAT
>SWBX01004721.1_pt2 | contig 13447 bp, 10 predicted proteins | sample 4693051 | NCBI WGS metagenome assembly SWBX01 (sample SAMN10267272, study PRJNA491770) | bioreactor metagenome | isolation source: DHS bioreactor inoculated with marine | place: Japan: Omine Ridge, Nankai Trough | reverse complement strand
ACCAGATTATCGAAGGTGCGGGAAGCGATAACGACGGCGTATGGGATCCCGGTGAAACCGTACAGTTCTCCGTGACTCTTATGAACACGGGAAACGGCGCTGCTTACAACGTCACCGGTGATATGAGCACAAATCTGCCGACGTACGTCACCGTGGATGATGGAATGGCTGATTTCCCGGATATTGCCGGGGGTGATTCCGGATCCTCTTATTTCCCCCATTTCACCCTGACTGCCGATGCCGGGACGCCTGATCACAGCATGGTAACCATTAACGTTGCCCTCTCAGCCGATGGTTACGTGGTGAATGATTCGTTTACCCTCGAGATCACTGATTCAAATTTTGCTTTGCGGTATCTCTACGATATGAACGCCGATCCCGATTGGACACCTGAGGGTAACTGGGAGTATGGCATACCGCTGGGTAATGACGATGATCCATCCTCCGGATACACCGGTGACAATGTGTACGGTTATAATCTTGCCGGTGATTACACCAACAGTATGCCTGAGACCAATCTCACGTCCGGCGCCATCGACTGTTCGAGTCTGAGTCTGACGGAAGTCCGGTTCATGCGCTGGCTTGGCGTCGAAAGTGCCGCTTATGACCATGCTGCGTTCCAGGTATCCAACGATGGAACTAACTGGACGGCTTTGTATGATCATTCAGGCAGCAGTTTCACCGATTCCGACTGGCAGGCCATGAGTTACGATATTTCCGCTGTTGCGGATGGTCAGGCCACGGTTTATCTCCGCTGGGTCATGGGCACAACAGACAGTACCGTCGTTTACTGCGGCTGGAACGTTGACGATGTGCAGATCTGGGGGGAATCCACTATTGAAGAATGTCTCCACACCGGTGACGCCACCCAGGACGGTGAAGTGACCTCCGGAGACGCACAACTGACTTTCCAGATCGCTCTGGGAATGGTTGAACCCAGCTATATCGAGGAATGTGCGGCTGATTGTAACGGCGATGGCGTCTGCAGTTCCGGGGATGCCCAGGGTGTGTTTATCATGGCTCTGGGAGAGGGCACCTGTGCCGATCCCCTGCCGACATTGAAGTCCGGCAGTACGGGAACCATCGTTCAGAACATCCGGTCCAATGACACCGTCTGGATTGAAGGGCGTCCGGGAATTGACGGTACCGTCCTGGTGGACATTATGATCGCCAACGACGAAACACCCATGGACGTATTTACCCTCGAACTTGGTTTCGATGCCGGCGTTTATGAGTTTCTCTCATGTTCACCGGGTACACTGGATCCCGGCTGGATCGAATTTGGCTGCTATCTCCGTGAAAACGGTCTTCTCCGGATCGGCGCATACCAATCCGGTCAGATGATATCCACCAACAGTTTCGGCAGCCTTGTCACTCTGGAATTTGACGGGGATTCAAACCTGATCTCATCATGGGATCAACCGGATTTTAAACTCCTCAGGATTCTCGACGACCTGAAATCATTCCGGCTGGAATAATTTCGCCCATTAAACTCATTTGATGAAGCTCCTCCTTCGGGGGGAGCTTTTTTTGTGGTTCTAACCTGCATTTTTCATCACTCAGATAAAAAGTCGGCACAAATTCAAATGACCCGACGGGGCCGCCGGATCTACAAACTTTCTCCCATTGATGTTGACCGCCGGCATGGACCTATGTATTGCAGATCCCGCAAGGTCCATGCCGGCGGTTTTGAGACAATTTAAAATCCTTGTAGCCCGGTCGTCCCTGGCCGGGATCAGTCTTAATAATCACCCCGGTTGACTTGAGTCAATGCAAACTTACTTGCTCCGGTTTATCTTCTGGTTAGAAGTTGCGGATAATTCATGCGCACACGGAGGTAAAAATGGAAAAAGAATACTTCAATTTTGAAGACACATTGAAAACAATCGTGGATACGTACCCGGAAACAATCCCGGTTTTCGTATCCAACGGGTTCCCGCAGATGGATGATCCGGAGAAGCGGGACGGGTTTGCAGATAAAATAACACTGAAAACCGCACTCATGTTGAAACAACAGAACATTGAGACATTCGCAAAACTCCTCAGGGATAGAATTGACACTCAAAGAAATGAAGTGGATGCGACCCTGGCCGAAAGAGTCAAACACACCGACGCGGAAGCACTCAATGTCGTGGGCCTGCTTCCCTGCCCGGTACGGATCCCGCTCCTGGAAGGTTTCACCGAATTTGCCAAAGGATATGCGGAAGAACACGGCCGGGAGATCAACTATGATCTGAAGGCGGCATCCATGGGATTGGACTGGGTGGAAGAGAATATCCGGGGTATCGATTCTGCGGATGATCTTCCTGACCTGTTCATCTCCGCCGGATTCGACATGTTTTTTGATGAAAAAATGATCGGACGGTTCAAGAAAGCCGGTGCTTTCGAAGACATCTCAGGGCTGGATAACTTCAATAGCCTGTTTGATGGTTTGGACTTGAAAGATCCCAGGGGTCACTATTCCATGATCAGTGTGGTGCCAGCGATTTTCCTGGTGAACACCGATGAACTCGACGGCCGTAAATGCCCGGAAAGCTGGGAAGATATATTATCCCCTGAGTTTGAAAAGCGCGTTTCTCTACCTGTGGGAGATTTCGATCTGTTCAACGCGATCCTGTTGAGTATCCATAAAAAATATGGTGATGACGGGGTCCGGAAACTGGGTCGCAGCCTGCTGGAATCCATGCACCCGTCCCAGATGGTGAAGAGTGAGCGGCTGAAAACGGAACGTCCTATTGTGACGATCATGCCGTATTTTTTCACGAAGATGGTGAAAGAAGGAAGTGCCATGCGAGCGATCTGGCCCAAAGACGGCGCCATTTTAAGCCCGATTTTCATGCTGGCGAAAACGAAGAAGAAAAAAGAGCTGAAACCTGTGGTGGATTTCTTTGCATCCCGTGAAATCGGTGAAATTCTTTCGCATCAGGGACTGTTCCCCAGCGTTATCCCGGGTATCGACAACCGGATCCCGGAGAGCAATACGTTCATGTGGCTGGATTGGGAGTATATCTACTCTAACGACATTGCAGGGTTAATCAAACGCTGTCTGGACACTTTTAATGAAGTGCTGGAAGGAAATGGTGTTCAATCATGATTTTAACAACCGTTTCAGGCCCACCCTCTTCAGGAAAAACATCCGTGATCCTGAAAACCATCAATGCACTCAAATCCCGGGATATCACCATTGGGGTTGTGAAATTCGATTGCCTGTACACGGATGACGATCTTTTGTATGAGAAAGCCGGGATACCGGTCCGGAAAGGACTGTCCGGAGCGCTTTGCCCGGATCACTACTTTATCAGCAATATCGAGGAAGTTGTTCAGTGGGGTCTGGAAGAAAATTTCGATATGCTGATCAGCGAATCCGCCGGATTGTGCAACCGCTGTTCACCCTACGTCAAAGACATTAAAGCCATCTGCGTCATTGACAACCTGAGTGGTATCAATACACCGCGTAAAATCGGTCCCATGTTGAAATCAGCAGATATCGTGGTCATAACAAAGGGCGATATCGTCTCTCAGGCGGAACGGGAAGTGTTCAGCTCCAAAGTGAATATCGTGAACCCTTCAGCAAAAATCCTCCATGTAAACGGTTTGACCGGGCAGGGCAGTTATGAGTTGAGCACACTGTTGTTCGAATCAAACCCGGATGTGGTCAGTCTTCAAGGGAAGAAATTGCGGTTTCCCATGCCGGCAGCACTCTGTTCATACTGTCTGGGCGAAACGCGAATTGGAGAAAGTTACCAGATGGGCAACGTCCGGAAGATGGATTTTGACAACACGGAAAAAGGGAAATCACAATGATACTCACCAAATCAGAATTACTGGACAGCACGCTGGAATCCGTCCTGGAGAAATACCCGTTTCTGGAATCCTTTTTTGAAACCAACGATCTGGATATCAACGGGAAACAGGAATTGACCCTGACCGCACTTCTGGATTCACTGGATGAAGAGGAAATGGAAGACAGAGCGTTTGACGGAGACCGCCTGGTGACCCAGATGGTGGAGTATATCAGTCAGATGATTGCGTTTCTGGGAGAGGATGAAGAGAAAATCACCTCCGTAACAATCCTGCCGGGCACCGATAAATCCGGGGATCCGGAAAACTATGATAAACTCGTGATTCGTCCCGGAGACATCATCTGTATCGTTGGTCCCACGGGATCAGGTAAAAGCCGGCTTCTGGGGGATATCGAATGGGTTGCTCAAAACGATACTCCCACGTCCCGGACAATTCTGATCAATGATAAAACCCCTGACCAGAAATGGCGCTTCTCATCATCAGACAAACTGGTGGCGCAACTCTCACAGAATATGAACTTCGTCATGGATCTGACAGTGGCGGAATTTCTTGAGCTTCATGCCGAGAGCCGGATGGTGGAAAATCAAGATCAGGTGATTGCAAATATCATTACCGAAGCCAACAAACTGGCAGGTGAAAAATTTGATCCGGATACACCCGTCACATCCCTCAGTGGCGGACAGTCCCGGGCTTTGATGATTGCCGACACAGCAATTCTCAGTAAATCCCCCATTGTTCTTATCGATGAGATTGAAAATGCGGGAATTGACAGGAAAAAAGCATTAAAACTGCTGCTTTCCGAAGATAAAATCGTTTTTATGGCAACTCATGATCCCATGCTTGCCCTCATGGGAAACAGACGGATTGTGATCAAGAACGGGGGCATACACCGAGTTATCGATACGACGGATCAGGAACGGGTCATACTGAAAGAACTGGAAATTCTAAACGCGAAAATGTTTGAATTCAGAACAAAACTGCGGCATGGGGAAATACTCATTGCCGTCGAAAAATAATAAGGAGAAATAATATGCATGATGGATGTATGGGATCATTTGAAAATGGGAAACAGGTTGTAGACAAGGTTCGACAGATGGGATTTGCGGCGCAGCAGGTTCCGATTCCCCTGAATATGACATGCGTGGAATGTTCAAGCGATTTCACAATGGAAACGTTTGAGTCGGCTTGCCCGTCCTGCGGTATGATATACGGCGTCACACCCTGCCATGCGTTTGATCCGGCAAACGTATCCGCAGCCGGTGTCGGATACAAATAATCACACCCTTTATTTGAAAATGGAAAACCTGGTCCTCGGATCAGGTCAGAGATAAGAGGCTTTGCCGGAAACTGATGCAATGGAATGCAGGAATACTGGAACAGTGGAAGAATGGAATGTGTTTTCGTTAATTGAAACAATATTCCAATTTTCCATGCTTCCAATATTCCAATCGGGAAACTTCATTCCCATGCGTGTGGCATGAATTCAAAGCCCGGATCTTTATTTAACGTGATGTTTCACAAAAGTTCCGGCCTGGAATTCCTCGAACGCAGACAGAAGTTCCTCCCGGGTATTCATTACAATGGGTCCCCGCCAGGCCACCGGTTCGTTGATCGGTTTTCCTGAGATATATAGAAATCTCAATGGATCGGAACCGGCGGTAACCTCGATATAATCACCGTCCTCGAACAGGATAAGCGAGGTATCCTTCGCATCGGTTGTTCCTGAGAACCGTCCGGTTCCCCTGATCACATAGACAAACACGGTATGACCGGGTATTGATACCTGCCTGAACGGTGCGTGTGCCGGGACGGTAACATCAAGATATACCGGATCAATGACAATATCAGTAACCGGTCCATGGGTCTCACCTAAACAGCCCGAAATTATTTTGATGGTTACGCCGTTTTCAAGTTTCACCACGGGGATTTCATAGGATTCAATGTCCCGGTACCGGGGATCCATCATCTTTCGGGATGCCGGAAGGTTTGCCCAGAGTTGAAACCCTTCCAGGTTTCCATGAATGTCTCCCTGAGGCATTTCCTGGTGAATGATCCCACTCCCGGCAGTCATCCATTGCACATCCCCGGATGATATTATGCCGGTGTTGCCCAGACTGTCACTATGCTCCACATCACCGGTTAAAACATACGTGATTGTCTCGATGCCACGGTGAGGATGCCAGGGAAAACCATTGATGTAATGTTCCGGATTATCGGCTCGGAAATCATCCAGAAGCAGAAACGGGTCAAACGCATTGGACTCGTCAAACCCGAAAACCCGTTTCAGGTGCACACCCGCTCCTTCGATCACCGGTTTGCTCCGGGAAATTGAGCGTACCTTTCGAAGCATTTCCATGGCTGTCTCCAATCTGAAAGTTTACCTGTTTTAATTATACATCCGAGACAATGGGAATGCCAATATCATTCCGGACAGGACACACCCGAAACCCTGTGACTAATTCAATTTTCTGTTTTCAATTTTCCATTTCCCATCATCCGCCGCAGTTTTCCCCCGGTGAACTGTCCCAGGAAAAAGGCGGATATGAGAAAAACATAGGAGTGTAATGAAAAACCTAATCCCGTGGAAATCCGCAGGATTACGACGATGGGAATCGGCAGGTGGATGGCCAGGAACCAGGGTAGAGAAAATTTGCGGGAGCCTTCCCGCCACATTCCGAAAGGAATATTTATAATGAAAACTGCTGTGGTGACAAGAACCATCATGGCCGGCACATTATCGCAACCGGCCGGAAAAACAAATCAGTTTTTTCCAGGCATGTAATCTGCGATGGTCAACGCCGGAACTGAAGAATGATGGCAAGTGAAAATCCCAGGATCAGTATCAGAAATCCCAGGGTGTCCATTGCAGGGATCGGCGGTGCCGGACAGGGCTGAAGCTGTTCTGAACCCAGCCATGGCGCATAGTTTACCCATCCGTAAACATGGTCACCGGTCCCGGGACCGTCACCGCCGGGTCCGTCAGCCCGATCCCACCAGTTGTAGCTGGCATTAAGAATCGTTTCATGAGCGCTGCTGTCCACGATGAGACCGGCATTGTCGTTATCAAAAATATTGTTCCATTGGATTAAAATATTGGAGTTAGACGGCGTACCCCCGGATCGGAAGAGCCGGATCGCAGTTTCCTGGCTGTTGAAAATGTCGTTACAAAATATTTCAAAGGTATCGCAGTTCCCAAGAAGGGTGATCTGGTTCCCGGGATTGTTGTGGATCACATTGGTAAACACCGACACATTTTCAATGGTCTCATGTTCCGATGCAAACACGATGGCTTCAAACCCGTAATCATGAATCTCACAAAACTCGATGGTCACATTGCTGATGGGTACCGCTTCAGACCCGTTGGTATCCTCCACCATAATGGCAGTATTTGAAATGGCATCATTGCCCAGAAGCTGCAAATTTTCAATGGCTGCCCCCTCTGCAAAAATCAGGATATGCGTGGGATTGCCGTAGTAGAAATCAACCTGTGTCCCGGCAGGATGCAGAATCGTGGAATCGGGACCGGCCCCTGAGAGGGTCACACTCTTGTAAACGGCTATATCCTCAGTATAATTTCCATCTTCAATATTGACAGTTCCGTTATCGCACCACTGGATACCTTCTTTGATCCGCGGATCCGTACCGTATTGCGGACTGTCGTCATCCACATGCAGATTATTCAGCCGAGGCTGAAATCCCGGATCACCACTCTCATCAGTCCCCTTTGACAACCACGGCGTATAATCAACATTTCCGACACTCAGATCAGCCACGGCACCGGGATTCCGGGTTCCCCACCAGTTTCCTGAGCCGTTTACAAGCAATCCACTGAGATGGTTATTGATACTGATATCATTCCCTGAGACATCACATGCGCGAACAAACACAATATACTGGCTGCCGGCAGAACTCTCATCCACATCAACACCGATATCATGACCATTGATGAAATCGTATTCTGAATACAGGCTGAGGTCACCGTCACCATAACTGTAAACCACAATTCCGGATCCTGTCCCACCCGCTGTATTATTTTCGATCAGATTATGATGGGAATAGAAGACCACAGACGATCCCTGGGACGCATCTTCATCATTGATATAGATACCCATCTCAAGATTATCGTAAATTTCATTCTCAAACGCTTCCACATAGATATCAACGTCCCCGGCGATGCCATCGGTGTAATTCCCGATGAGTAAACCCCACTGACAATCATGGATCATGTTCGCTTCCAGAAAAACGGTCTCAATCCCCCCAATAACACCGGCGGAATAATGGTTGTTCACGGATACTCCCAGAGATGGATTCGATGAAATTGCAGAGGGTGTGATAAATCCTGAAATATCGTTGTTCCTGATATTTGCCACGACTTCCGCACCAATCTCAATACCGAATCCATAGTCACCGGCAGTTTTTGTAAACGTGTTTCCATTAATATCCACATCGACATATTTGAATACGCTCACGCCAAACCACCCGGTATCGATAAACACGTTACTCTCGATAATCACCTGCGCCGGATTAGCCGGCGTGTAAGTCCGCGATTCCACACACATGGTGATCTCCAATTCACCATCTGTGCCGGTATCGGGGATGGACATGTTCATCAACACATTGTTGGTCACTGTTCCCGTGGATTCAAAATAAACAAGCCCACAAACCTGATCTGACTTGATGGTGTCAAAATCCAGGGTCATGTTTGAAACCGTAATGTTCCCTGAATTATTGACCCGGAATCCCACCTGCCATGCAGATCCATACGGACCTCCCCAATCCACGGTGGAACCCGGTCGCAGGATGACCGTGGTGTTATCCACTCCTTGCACCGTGAGATCACTCCGGCCGTCGATGTTCACGGCACCCGTGTAAATTCCGTCACGAACAATGATTGTATCTCCATTAACCGCTGCATTTATCGCCGACTGAATATCAGTGTAACATGGCGATTGCCCCCCGCAACCGGGATCATCGTCATCCACATACAGCATTGCAGCCACTGCCGGTGCAGTAATCAGACAGAGCAAACCCACCATAACAAAAAGAGTCTTTAGAATTTTAAATGGATTCATACAATCCCCCCTCCGGACTAAATCAACCCCGCATCAATGCGTGTGAACCTGCCACAGTACTAGTTTAAAAGATTCTGATATCGTGTCAAATTGTGCACCTGATCAGGTTGCATTGAATATCAAATGACCAGATATGAATCTATCTGATCACTCAAATGTGGGTCCCATTACTTTCTCCGCCGTTATTTCACCGGCTTTATCAATTTGGAGAAGCGTCTGTCTCAGCTCAGGAAAAAGAATGTAGGGGCCCGGTTTCATCCTGGTATTTTCTGCCGCAGCACGCTCATCTACGCTGGTGTCAAAATCATGATGAAACCACGAAAACACCGTTAATTCCGGAGTGTACCAAAACTCAGCCAACGCGATATCAAGCGTTTCATCACTGAAATAACCCGATGCAGAATATGGATAGTTGAGGAACGGCTGAATCATGATACTCCACGGTTCCCGAGGTCCCATTTCCCGGCGTGCCACGGCATTGAAAATTTCCGTCACGCTCTGATTGATATTGATGAGCTGTTCGTTCTCAATGAGATAATCCTCGACAATAACCGTGAACTTCCGGGAATCAATAATGTGTACCGTGAATGTCTCCATTTCAAGAGTGACCGCGATGGCATCGTCCCCTTTGCAGAACATCGGCAGAATCATCACATCCTCAGGATTGATTTTCGAAGAAATTTCCGTGTGGAGGGTCTGTTTAATTTTCTTCAGCATCTGTTCTCCGGCGATCCTACATGCTGCCGAATCACAGGTTTCAACACACTTTTCCCACCGGGGAGTTTCCAGACAGGTAAACTCCATGAAACAACTGAAGTGCAGTTTCACGGTACTTGGAACGGGCTCCCCACTGTAAATCGGACCGAGACAGAACAGGATCAATCCGGAAACAATCAGGGGAAGACTGTTTCTTCGGATAAAGACATGGTATACGGGTTTTAAGCGATCCATCTTTATCAGTATACACTAAATTATTTGCCGGTGCAAAGGGTTCGGGATTTGAGCACAAGTCCATGCCGGCGATGACATGAATATATTTTTATACCGGGTGGCGCTGGCGTTCAGCCTTCGCTTGTTCTCTCCTGTAACCTTCGCAGACAAGCTTCGGCGAGACAGGCCCTGCCGGTGATTTGCCGATGATGACCATGGGTTGATCATTTCTGCTTTCGGCCGAAAGCAGCTACGGGTTTGGCGGCGTTGATGATGTTCAAAGCAACCATCATTATTTTTTGGGGTGGGTTTTTGCCGCTGACCTGGTTCTTCTGCGGTGTGTCGCCCGCTGAGTTGTAACCCCTGCCCTTTTCAAGGGGGTTTGGGGGATGCCTCTAACATGCAATCAGGTCACTCCCTTGAAAAGGGTGAGATTGTTCCGCCCATCGAGTGTGATCGGCACCGGGGTTACATTTGACGGAATGCACACCTTCCTTCTGTTTCACCATTCAGGAATCCCGGGCTTTACAATTCTTCGGGCTTTCAATAGACTTGAATTAGTAGGAATTGTTTTTTGAACCTGGAGGAAATTTAGATATGAAAACACGGATTTTGATTATGACATTTTGCCTTTTTATTTTGACCATAAGCGGTGCCATGGCAGCCCGATTTGCATTTGATGCATCGTGTATCCCGGTGGCCGGAGACGCCGACTGGGTTGTTGACGCGCCCATGCCGACCAATGCGGATCGAGGCGGTCAGTCCATGCCGGAGCGGTTCCCATCCCCTGACGCCTGCACCATCGGAGGTGATACCCAGGAAGATTACTGGAACGGCGGGTATTCCGCATGGGGTATCGAATTGGTGAAACTGGGTCATTGGGTGGAAACCATCCCCCGGAACGAAGTCCTGACATACGGTGACTGTGACAATACCATGGACCTGAGTTTTTACGATGTCCTGGTAATTCCGGAACCTCAACTCCGGTACACCGACGATGAAGCGATTGCCATCCGTCAGTTCGTGGAAGACGGTGGTGGCTTGTTCCTTGTGGGAAACCATTGCGGTTCAGACCGGAACCACAACGGGTATGACGCCACGCGAGTTTTTGAAGAAATGGAAACCGAACTCTATTTCGGTATTTATTTTGACCGGGATCCCGACGGTGAAATGCATGATTTCTGTGACTGGGATGAGTTAAACAACCGGAATTTCGGTGATGATCCTAACGATCCGTTCATCCATGGTCCCCTGGGTGATGTCGGCGCCATCGGTTTTCACAGTGCCACCACCCTGATCCTGCACCCGGAAAATAACAGCTCCGTAAAAGCCCATGCCTGGCGAAATGATCAGGCCCATGAAAACACCAACGTCACCGTCGCGTCCGTCCTGTACGGTGAAGGCAGGGTAGCCGCCATCGGTGACAGTGCACCCGCAGACGACGGCACCGGCGATCCCCGGGATTTCCTGTTCAACGGCTGGAGTCATTCCACCACCAATAATGATATTCTCCATCTGAATATGAGCCAGTGGGTGGCCGGTATAGATCTGCCGCCGCTGCCGACACGAACACCCTGTCCCAATCACACGCCATGGCCATCCTGTGAAGGCACCGCCACACCCGGCGCACCGACATTCACACCCACACCACCCGCCACACCCAACCAGGATCCCATGCTGAATATCTACACCAACCAGTCATTCTACTACGGTGGCGATCTGTTCCAGCTTGATCTGGATATCGAAAATCCCGGACCCAGCGTCGGCGTAAACCTCTATATCGCGCTGCAAGTAGCGGACCTGTTCTTCTGGGCGCCCGACTGGACCGAAGAAATCGATTACACAATGAAATTCCTCAGCGGTGACAGTGCCACTACTGAAAATATCCTGTCATTTACATGGCCGGAAAACGCCGGAAGACTGGATAATATCATGTTCTGGGCAGCCATGCTGAATCCGGCAGACAATACTCTGGTCGGAAACTACGATTACACAGCCTTCAGCGCTTATTGATTACTAATTGATAATTATCAATTAGTACAGGGATAGAGGCCTACTGGACCCCGGCCGCAAATGACTCGATGATGGGAAGGATATCCCTGAGATCATCACCCGGTATCAGGTGATCAGATACTTCCGCCAGTTCATCACTCTTGCAGTTGAACGCGATGGAACAACCGGCCAGTCGTGCGACTTCCACATCATTGAAATTATCACCGATAAAGACGGTATGGGTCAGAGGGACTCCGGTTCGGTGAGCCATTTCCCGTAACCCGGTGGCTTTGTGTTCAATGTCATACGGTGTGGGAATGACCCCGGTGAGTTTTCCCTCCGGCGAAAATTCCAGCCGGTTCAGAAATACATGTTTAAAATAACGCCGCCATGACGGGTATACTTTCTCAAAGGCAACATCCAGAGATCCGGAAATGATTCCCATAGTATGGGATTGCGACAGAAGTGTTTCCAGGGTCTCCCCGGCGCCGGGCATAGGGGACAGTCCATCGATACACGCCAGAATCCGATCATGATCCGCGTCCTGCTCCATCCACATCTCAACGTCTTTTGACGCCCATTCTGCATAACTGATTTCTTTATTAAAATACGCATCCGTCCAGTATTTCCGTTCAACAGGATCCGTCTCCATCTGCTCATGAAGCGTTTTCCAGATAAAAACCGTATCCGTAATTAACGTACCATCCACATCAAAACATATTAAAAGATTTCCCACTTTTCAGCTCCCTCCCAATCGCCAGGCAGTGTAAAACGGATTTCCGGGGAACACAAGGTTCGCCCGTACATTCCTCCTTTCCTCTTGACCATAGCGTCTAAGAATAATAGAATTTCCTTAAAACCTCTTCAGGGAAGAAGGTCATTTGGAAAGAAAAAAAATCCTGAAAAAAACACTGACCAGCTGGAAGAAGAGTTTCCAGCATATTATTGAACCCGGACAGTGGACAAATGATTCTGAGCGTGCAGCGATCATCAGGGATATTACCGGCCGCAAGCGGTTTCCCCTGAAGGAACTCACGGATGTTCTTGGATCCACGTATACCATCGCCAATAAACGTCAGAAATCCGATCTGATTGACCTGGTCTGTGAAATCTTTCTAAAAGTCAAAGCCCCCGGGACCGGTGAAAATCTTCTGAACCTTCTGCGGAGTACCGTGGATCAGGATCTGCGGCTGCGGTTAGCCAAACTGATCCCCGAAGTTTCCAATGACGCGCTGATACCGGCAATTGTCTCCCTGTTACGGAGTCCCAAACGGGTGTACCGGTCAACCGCCATCAGTTTACTGAATAATTACGCGCCGGTTTCAGTGGGGGAAGTGCTTTCCGAGGAACTGGTGAAAGGCGAGTGGGCTGTTCGGGCGGACGCACTGAATTACCTGTTTGAAATCTCACCGGAACATGTGGCTAAACCGTGCCGGAAAGCTCTGGAACTCGGTAATGAAACCGACAGGAGCCAGGTCCTTAAGATTCTATCCTCTTTGAATACCCCTGAAGCCATTCGGTCCATGGAATATGTCATCGAAGACGAATCCGTCATTATCCGTATGCAGATTGCCAAAGCATTTGGAAATGTGCAGGGCAATGTCGCTTTGCGAGGCCTTATCCAATTGGCCGGGGATCCCAAACCCGAT